>Ga0075751_11_pt1 | contig 60855 bp, 68 predicted proteins | sample RifGroB1_FD_67818 | JGI IMG/M metagenome (GOLD analysis project Ga0075751, IMG submission 67818) | Microgenomates (Pacebacteria) bacterium GW2011_GWB1_47_8
CAACAATACCCGACATCATTTTAGTTTGAATTTTAGAGCGCCAAATGATATATTTCTTGACAGCTAAGTGATTACAAGGTCTAGGAAAGGACTAGTACCATATAAAAATGAAGAGGAGAGGTGGGTTTCCCTCACCCCTCCGTTTTACATAACTCTTGATTTCCTCTCACGTATTTACGTGTTGGAAGGCAATTCTGTGGCAGCTTGGACAAACCGCTGTGGTTCCCCAAGCATACCTGAGTATTCTTACTCTGACACGCAACCTGCAACCTTGGCACTTACATCTTGCGTAACGAGCCACTCTCTGCATGGTTTCCTCCTCTGGTTTCGAAATTAACCGTGAACAAATTGTACGTACTACTTTATACCATATTATTTTATATTTTGCAAGCAAACTTTTGCGGAGATGGGAGGATTTGAACCTCCGATACCTTTCGGTATGGCGGTTTTCGAAACCGCTGGATTAAACCACTCTCCCACATCTCCTTGTTTTATTTATTCTGAAATTATACCTGTGACTCTACCGGGAATCGCACCCGGATTTATTGCTTGAAAAGCAACTGTCCTAACTATTAGACGATAGAGCCAAACGTATACACTATAACATTTTTTCTGAAAAATAAAAGACCATTTAATATATTACCTTTTTGTTTTTATTGGTTTAATATTTGATTCTATAAAAGAATTATAAGATAAAAAATTTACCAAAAAAGAAGACAACAGCGGCTCCAGAAAAGAATCCGAGAATTGCGGGGATTGCTTGCGCTGGAAGCTTTATTGGTATATTTGTTTTTGCAGGTGTGGAATTTATTGCTGAAGCAGTAAGTGTTTCGGGATTTATTTTTATTGTATTTACAGATAATTTTTTTGGTGTTGTTTTTAATTCTTGAGTTTTTAGTATAGGAGTTATTTTTTCATCAGTAATTTGGTTTCTGTCGGCAGCCCTTTTCTGAGGGCAAACACCAACCCTACCAGCAAGTTGTTGATGAATACATAAGTAAACGGCGAAAAATCCTGCAGGATAATTTTGTCCAAAATCATGGTAGGAGCGCCCATCACCGTGGACAGTAAAGCAAAAATCAGACCAAGACTAAGCGTGAGCTTCATCTTTCTGACCGAGACCACCAAGCTGCCAAGAAATACCAACAGTAGGCCTAGCAGCGATTTAGTCGAGTATGGTTCGTGTAGCACCACGATCGCCCCCAGCGAAGCCAGCACTACCGTCAACCGCTGAATGATTACCACTGTGGAAGCATCCTCCAGCTTGTACGCTTTGAAAGTGAAGTAGACAGTGAACGCGTAGGCGACTACTGAGATGGCAATTAGCAGCCAGTAAATAGGGTTAGTGGTGATGTGAAAGTCGATAAACAGCAGTGGAGTGGCGACAATCGCACTGAGCAGCTGAATGGCCGCAGTATAGGTAGTAGCCCGGAACCCTTTGGCAGACAAGGTTTTGTTGATGATGACGGAGAAACCTTTGGATAGCCCAGCAGCGGAGAGAATAAGGAAAGTGGAAAGCATTTCTTTCCATTGTAGGCGTGAAGGAGCGGTGAGGCAATTTTCCTTGTATAATTTTCCTGATGTCGCCAGACCAATCAGAAATCACCAGTAAAGAAAGCATTAGCAGGCAGTTGGCTTATACCGCTGAGTTTAAAAGTTTTGTTGGGGATCATCCTGGTACACTGACAAAAGTGCGGGTGATGATTAAGGCTTTACTACATGATAAAAAGGGCGCACGAGCAGAGGAATCTGGCATTGTGGTGGAGAAAGTACAGCCGTCCCCGTATTTTAAGGTGACTTTGGCAGATAAAAGCTTTTTTGTGAAAGTTCGGCGCCATATTATGACGGGAGAGAATTTGGAAGAGTTTCGGGCTTTGGCTCGACTGAAGGAAATGTACAAGGATAATCCCAAAGTGGAAGTAGTGAATTTTCAACTGGCTTTTACTAGCTGGAATGAAAATTACTTTGTGGCCGAGTGGGATGATCGTTTGGTTAAGAATTTAAACACTTATCTGAGAGAACTGGCGGAAACCAGTCAACAAACTGCTGATAATACTGCACTCCAAAAACATGTTAAAGATTTGGGAAGTAGGGTAAATGAGATCGCCCGACAACTTGAGCAAGCTGGTTTTTATGACTATGGCCCGGTCAATATGGCTTACGATCCTCAAACCGACACCATTATTTTATTTGATATTTTGTTTCACAGGCAGAATCAATCGGAATAGTTTCCCCAAAACAATCAAGTAAGTAAACTCCTTTTGTGTGGCATTGACACCGATGCCTGTGTGCTGGCCTCGGCGTATGAAGCGTTTGATTTAGGGTACGAAGTGAAGGTTTTAAAAGATTTGTCCAGAGGGCATGATGGGCAAGAGTATGTCGCGGCGGCTCGCAAACTGATCGATATAAATATTTAGATCGATTAACTAATCTTTGATTTTTTCAAACACCCCAAAATACAGTGGCAGGCTGATGAGTAGTAAGCCGATGTAAGCCAATATCGTGCTTAAGATAATGCCAAACGCTGGCAGCAAGAAGTAATTCAAAATGGCATATATCCCAATAGTAGTAGTGGTGCTAATAAGAACATTTTTGGCAATGAGCCTGGTGAATTCTGTGCCGCCTGATTTAATAGTGACCAAGAAAGTAGAAACAGTTAGGGCGAGGAAGGTGCCGAAGATACCACCCCAAGTGGGTCCAGCTAGTTTACTGATCAACACGATGGCGCTGATCACCGCACCGCTTAATGTGGCTTTAAGTCACAGTGGTGTTTTGACAATTTTGGCTGGAATGAGTTGATGATTGATTGGCAGTTTTTTAACAGCATAAACAATACTTAGAGTAACTAATACCAACCAAACAAAAGCAGAAAGATAAATATCCCTGACTGGGAAAGCAGCGGCCAAGCTGGCGAAAAGAAGCCAGATAATCAGTGAAAAAATGAGTCCGACACTAAAACTCTTTTTTGTGAGCCATAAATATGTTAGAAAAAAAGTGCAGTATAAACCACTACTGTATGGCATGATGACCGCGGCCGTCATCGCGGCAGGAACGCCTTGGGTTAAACCAATAAAAAGCAGGCTGACTACGGCGGTGGAAGGTAACCCAACGATTAAACCACCCAATTTACCACTCACCCGCTCAGCAATTGTGGTGGCAACCGCTACCCAAACGATACCGACAAGTAGTGAAAGCAACCATTTGGCAATAAACGGATCCATACCAAAAGTATAAACTGACTATCTGCTAAAATGCACGTAACATCATGCCTGATGAAATAAATCTCCAATACACCACAATCAAGACCCCTTTACCTGATTTTATTTATGAAGGTCTCAAGCACTATTCCGCCGGCGCGAATACCTATCGACCACAACCACCAGAATTGATTGAGAAACTAGCCAAAAAACATCACGTTCCCAGGGAAATGGTTTACTTAACCGCTGGCACGGATGAAACTATCCAGATTTTTGCCCTGGCGTATGGCAGTAATGCGTATGTTTTTACGCCAACGTATAGCGTTTACAAAGATGTAGAGGAATTTGGTGGCAAGTTGACGCGGATTAATGTTGTAAAAAATGATCAGTATGTTATTCCAACCGGCAAGATTGCTGACGCTAGCCTGATTTACTTGGCAAACCCCAATAATCCCTCTGGTTTTACCTCAAAAGAAAAGGTGATTGAGCTGATTGAAAATAACTCTCAAGCAATTGTTTGTGTTGATGAAGCCTACAGTGAATTTGCGCCTGAATTATCGGTAATGGATCAAGTGCAAAAGTATTCACACCTGGCAGTCTTTAGAAGTTTTTCTAAAGATTACGCCATGGCTGGTAATAGGATCGGGTATTTCGTTGCGCACCCAAACATTATTAATGTGGTGAAAAACAAAACCCAGTGGGCCAATGTGTCGTATTTATCAGTTGGGGCGGCGATGGTTGTCTTAGATCATGAAGCATATTTTAAGGAAATCAGGGAGGATCTTAATAGTAGGCGAGAGGATTTAGCCAAATTTCTTGAGGAAAAAGGTTTTGCTTTACTGCCTTCAAGGATTAACGCGGTATTAATTACTTTTTCTTCTAAAGAAAAGGGCACGCGCTTTGCAGAGTTTTTAAAACAAAATCACTTTGTCATTAGTCATGGTAATGGCAACAGCAATATTGGTTTGGACGAGTCGTTTGTGCGAATTTCCATTGGTACAGAAGAGCAGCTAACTGTCTTGAAAAAAGTGGTTGCAGACTATAAGTAAACTTTGTAATAAAGTGATCAAAAACAGAATTTTTGCTTTACTTTGAACTATTTTGATGTATAGTAATAAACATGTTTGGTCGAAAACCAAATCCAGAACTAGGGAACTCGCGACCGTCACGAGCAGTTGCTGATGCATACAATCAAGCGCTGCAGGAGGCGAGTGAGGAGTTAGAAACAGCTAGGATAGCGGCAGAGAGAATTGTAATTGCCGCACCGATTAAAAAGCTGGAAGAAAACTCTCACACTGTTGCTGGTCAATCAGGTGGTGTTACATAAGCTGGCCAAGTAAGTTTAGGTAAACATTTTTTGCAGTCGTTTTTGGATAGTTTTCATTGTTTTCGGTGGCAGAGAACCAAGCACAAATTTCACGCGTCTGGTGTCAAGAGTTCTCAAGTACCACAGCATGGTGTAGCTTTTTTCTCTTAAAAAATTAACGTCAGTAAGCTCTATTTCTAAGGAGTTTTTTTTGCGTGGTTGGCGAGTACTTAATGGCGAAATAAGGACAAAGCGTTTGTCGGCATTTTGAGCGACATCACTGACGACTATTGCTGGTCGGTATTTTTTCAGTTCGTTACCAGAACTGGGATGGAATTTGATCAGCAACACTTGACCAGCTTTATACATTTCGCTCTCTTTCCTCTAGGTACTCCCATAAATCATCCAGATCTGATTGCTCGCTGTCCACCAACATATCCAATTCTGGGTTATCAATAAACCGCAGTTTTCGCACAATGGCGTCGAGGGCTAATTTCGTCAGCAGTTGACTCCGGTTTACATCTGGAAATAGGGCATCGAGAGTTTTTACCACGGCTTTGGGCATTTTGACTTGGATGCGTGTATCAGTAGGTAAGGCATGATACTGAGCGGCCTCAGCCATGTCGCGCAGTTCGAGCGCTTGCTGGGGAGTAATTTTGTAGGTCGCTCGCTTTTTCATACACACGATTATACACACCAAAAATCAATTTTGTAAGAACAATTTAAAGTCGATACAATCGCACGTCATTGACGGTTTTGACTGGTTTGAGAGTGGGGAATTGAAAATAATTAGATACGAACTGCGAACCTTTTTTCATCTCCTTTTTTACTTTTTTCTCAAGTCTGCGCATTACATAGCTGGTACCATAAAAAAACACCACGTCGTACTGAGAAAGGTCGATGTCCCAAAAACTCTGTTTGAGAATTGTCAATTTTTTGGTTAGTCCTGCCCGAGCAATGTTTCGGCGGCTGCGGCGAACGAGAATACCGTTAATCTCGACACCAACACCCTGCAAGCCGAATTTTTCGGCCAGGGCAATCAACACCTTGCCGTCGCCGGAACCAAGATCAATCACTTTTGAGCGCTTAGTCAACTTGGGGAGGGAGAGCATCGTTGCCAATTTATCGTCGGCACTGGGGACAAACACCGGCCCGTGAAACATTGGAATTAGAAATGAGATTTGGTACCCGAAAATAAGGCAAATTACGGCCAACAATAAACTGAGAATGATGATCACCAGCCACTCGATAACTGTCACACTGCATCAGTATACTCACTGACTAGGAAGTTGCACCAGTCTCGATTTGTTTGGTCAATAATGGTGGTCATTTTTTTCCCGAAGTAAGGGTTTTAATGTACAATGAGTTACTGTGTCAGAAAACGAATCTAGTAAGCAGTTTACCTCAGGATCAACAGAAGAAGAACCACAATCGTCCACGTTTTCTCAGTTTAGTGAGAAAACGCAACGTTACCTTCGGGAGCGTTTCAAAAATGAGGAAACACTTGAGTTAAAGCTAAGTTTATTAACAGAAGCTGGTTTTGGTGATCCCACCTCATTGATTGAAAGATTTCCCAACCTTATAGCTCTCGATATCAAGAGGGTGGTTGGAGACTTAAAAGGAGCTGGTTTCAATGACCTTGTTTCTTTAATTACGGAATTTCCACAATTTGCAGGGTATAACATTGGCAGAGTGAGGAAATACCTTAGACTGGTAAGGGTGATTAATAAGGTACTTAATCTTGATTATGAACCGGTGGCGTTCGTCGAAAACTTTCCTCGTTTGCTTAGCTTTTCAGTAGATGAATTGCTTTTCTTTTTAAGAGTTAGTAGTCATTATAGATTTTCGGAAAAAAACTATTACTCTGTTTTAAAATTTAATCCTTTTCTTGTCTTTGGTGACATTTTGAATAATCCCACCACTTTACATGGTATTACTACTCGTATTGTCAGACTTTCGAAAGCAGAAAAATTAGAGCGAATTGAGCAAGTAAAAGCTCTTCTGCCTGGCATCGATGATTTTTTGGAGCGAAAAAACTATACACCGGCACATAAAACTTTCCTGCGGCGCTTAGCAGCAAATCTTAGAAGGCTAGCGGCTAAGCGTTAAAGACAATTGATGTCTTTTTTAGTTTCATTTGAAAGATGGTTTATCGTTCAACAGCGCTTGCCGGGTGGTGCTGGAGAAACTTGATTTATAATCCTACTCATGAATCTTGCAGTTGGCATTGTTGGTTTTCCCAACGTTGGCAAATCCACGTTGTTTAACGCGCTCTTGCAAAAGCAAGTGGCGCTGGCGGCCAATTATCCGTTTGCCACCATTGAGCCAAACACGGGGATTGCCGAGGTACCGGATGCCCGGTTGGCGGTACTAGCTAAGCTGGTTGGCACGAGTGTCATTAAGCCGGCGACGGTTGAGTTCGTCGACATTGCCGGACTGGTGCGCGGCGCCAGCAAGGGCGCTGGTTTGGGCAATCAATTTCTCTCCCACATCCGAGAAACCGACGCCATTTGCCATGTGTTGCGGGCTTTTCATGATGAAAACGTGGTACGGGAAGGGGCAGTTTCGCCGGCAGAGGACTTGGTCGCGATCAGAACTGAGTTGCAGCTAGCTGATTTAGCTACATTAGAGAAACAGAAACCACCGAAAGGGGGAGTAGAAAAAGAGGCGTTTATTCGCTGGGAGTATATTGAAAAGTTTTTAAAAACCCTCCAGGCTGGAAGGAATATCATTTTTGATATATCGCACTATGGGGATAGTAAAATGGCCAACCAAATCGCCCGTGAACTCAATTTATTGACCGCTAAACCGGAGATTTACGTCATTAATGTCGGTGAAAACGACTTGAAAAATGAACTTGGCCGCTTGAGCGAGTGGGGGAGTAAGCTTGGCGTTGACCCCAGTCAGATAGTTATCATCAGCGCCAAGATTGAAAGTGAAATCGCGGCATTGTCGACCGATGACCAGGTTGAATACCTCAAGCAGCTAGGCCTGAAACAGAGTGGTTTGGCACGCTTGGCCGCGGTGGCTTATCACACCCTGCATCTGCAAAGCTTTCTCACTGCCGGCGAGAAAGAAGTCCGGGCCTGGACCATTCGCCAAGGCACCACCGCGCCACAGGCCGCCGGCGTCATTCACACCGATTTTGCAAAACACTTTATTATGGCCCGTGTTGCCAGTTTTGAGGATTTTGTGCAATACAAAGGTTGGAATGGCCTTAAGGAAGTAGGTAAAATCCGCCAGGAAGGCCGTGATTACGTAATGCGGGAAGGTGACGTAGTGGAGTTTGCGATTGGCAAATAGTAGGCTAACAATTAAATAACCGTGTCTTGTAAAATTGTTTGACCCAGTTGATACAGTTTTTTCATTTTAACCGGATCTTTTCGCTTGTGGCGACTGTCGCCCCACAAATCACCAATATATCGTTGGCATAAAACCGGTTTAAGTTCTGACCAGAAACTTTTCTGCTCGGTTGCAGGCAGTAGTTTTTGGTACTTCTTGAGGTATTGGCGGGCTAACTCTGGAGCGTCATGATCGTTGCGCAAGCGAATATAAAAATAGGCCACGTCGTAATAGAGTGGGCCGAAGGCGCCAGCATGTTCACCGTCAATTATGCCAACGGCACTGCCCAAGTCATACAGTTGCCGTGGCGCGAAATCACCGTGGTTGACACAGGTTTTGAGGTTGTGGCGTCTGTTTTTGATAATATTGAGAAACTCGGTCAAGTTCTCTGGAGTATGGTCAACCCACTCACGAGCGGAACGGAATAGGCGTTCACCAATTGGTTCATCCGAGCGCCGCTGTTGCATGAATTCACTTTGATCTGGGAGAGGCAAAAGACTGATTTCCCGATTGGCTTGGGTAATGAGCGCCAATTTCTGCGCGATTAGTGAAGTGTTTGAACTGTCACGTTCGATGAATGGTCGTTGGGTAAACCAATCAGCGATAAACCAGAACAGCCGCTGCCAAGTACCTTGAGCATAGTTGCTGGGAACCTTGAAATGTTGGCGGTAACGGTTGGGAACAGCGTTGACCGCCTCATTCCAGCGGTATTCGTTTTGGGTATAGCGAGCAGTTTTCAGGGTTGAAGCGAGTTTGAAAACAGCCGGTTTTCCCTGGTATTCACCAAAAGCCAGTAGGTGTCGCCATTCTTGAAAAACTTGAGTTGGTTTGAAATTGATCGTTTTTAGAAATTTGGAAATGGTGACTTGGTCAATGACTCGCTTACGTGGACGAGGAAAACGATTTTTTAACACCACGGTTTAAATTATAAAGGTTAATAAAAGAATAGAAAAAACCTATCTGGTATAATACCACCACTTAACAATAACTTGGTTTCTCCCGATACAATCGGGAGGCACAGCAAAGGAATCTCATGAAGCTGGTGACCACAGCCAAGACCAAAGCCTATGAGCTGACCTACTTAGCTCCGGGCAATATGACTGACAGCGAACTGAAAACAGTTCAGGAAACAGTGCAGGGTCTGGTCAAGAAACACAAAGGTAGTATGACTTCTGAGGACAGTTGGGGGAAGAAAACCCTGGCGTATGCGTTACGCAAGGGTGGCAAGACCCACACTGAAGCCTACTATCTTCATTTAGTATTAGAGTTTCCCACTGACCAAGCGCCGCTGTTTGAGCGCGATGTGCATTTGGATAATGACCTCATTCGTCATCTCTTTGTAGAAGCAGTTTTAAGGGAGGAACCAGTAGCAAAAGAGTAAGGTGTTACAGATACTGTTCGACTGACTCCGTATAGTCAAAAACAGTACAAAACACGCTCTCTCAAAGAGACGAAAGGAATATATGGCAGCACGCTCACTCAATAAAGCCATGCTGATCGGCAACTTAACTCGGGATCCCAATTTGCGGTTTACCCCGAATGGCACTGCAGTCTGTTCATTTGGCATTGCCACCAATCGATCTTGGACCTCCGCTGATGGCGGCGAGAAACAAGAACGGGTGGATTTCCATAACATTGTGGCTTGGGCCAAGTTGGCCGAGATTTGTGGTCAACTGTTACACAAAGGCGACAAGGTCTTTGTGGAAGGCAGGATCCAGACCCGTGACTGGAAAACCGAACAAGGCGATGATCGTCGGATTACCGAGATCGTCATCGACAACATGATGTTGTTGTCCAGTAGGGGGAATGGCGCGCCGGTGAGCGATCTGCCTGCCGATGACAGCGCAGGCGTCAGTTCAACCGATGACACGGCGACTGATGATAGCAAAAAAGGCAAAGGCAAAAAACGCGGCAAGAAAGCTGAAGTAAAAGAGGAACTGCCGGCTGATGAGGCAGTTGAGTCAGTCGAAGACGTTTCTGACGACATTCCATTCTAGAAGGAATACACATGTACGATCAAAAACCTGACTACGAACGAAAACCTCGCTATGAGCGCAAGCCCGTGGCCAAGGCCCCCAAAAGCCTGACGTTTTCGTATACTAAACCAGAGGAGCTGAAAAAATACCTCTCCCAGCAGGGTGGCATTCTGCCTCGGGCTAAGACCGGTTTATCACAAAAGCAACAACGCCGCTTGGCGACTGCCGTGAAACGCGCTCGACACCTAGCGATGCTACCGTTTACGCAGACCGTGTAGTCGGTTTTGCAGTACAACAACACCTCGTTTTTCGGGAAAAGACGAGGTGTTTGTGGTATATTAAGCTTGGTATTAAACGAAAGGAGGTGAGCAGAGTCTCTATCACTAGAGCGTGTGGTCCCGATAAGACGGAATCGAAATCGGGAAGACGAGGAAGAGGGATTTCTCCCGATACATCGGGAGAAGCTCGGACCCCCGCCATGGCGGGGAGCATCTACGGAGACCCTCTGGGCGAGTATACGTCCATAAATTGTGGGATGAAACCAACCGGTGACGGTTGACCAAAGTCTGACAACCAATATACAAAGACCCTCACTCACGGTCTTAAACTTCCATTTTTATCAGTAACAATAACTCTTTTAAGAGTCTATCTGTGTCGAAAGGATACGTATGTGCGGCATTATCGGTTTTAAAGGACAAGGTAAAGTCACTGATCAGTTAGTTGAAGGCTTGAAGCGGATGGAGTACCGCGGCTACGACTCGTGGGGTGTAGCAGCCCTGACAAAAAACGGTATTTTCCTCGAGAAAAAAGTCGGGGCGATCGGGGAAGGGAAACTGAGCCGGCCGCCAGCTGACGCCACGATGGGGATTGCTCACACGCGCTGGGCCACTCATGGTGGTGTAACGCAAGAAAACGCGCATCCGCATGCCTCGTCAGATGGTCGGTTTGTCGTCGCTCAAAACGGTATCGTCGAGAATTACCTGGAATTAAAGGCGATGCTCACCAAGGTTGGGTATCAGTTTAAAACTCCAACTGATACCGAGGTGATTGTTCATCTCATTCATCATCGACTCAAGCAAGCCAGCAGTTTTCGTGAAGCAGTCAGGCAAGCTTTCTTAAAACTGGCCGGCCGCAACACCATCATCGTCTTAGATCAGCAAACCAAAAGCATTGTGGCGGTCCGTAATGGTTCGCCACTGGTGCTGGGTCATTTACCCAAGGGAGTGCTGTTGGCCTCTGATACTCTGCCATTGGCCGGCAAAGCGGAGACGGTTACCTATATTGATGATATGCAGCTGGTGGTGGTCGATGGTGATGTTTCGTTTTACGACGTGAAGACTGGTAGAACGCTCCATCCCAAACGCCAAAAGCTTGATTTGGTGGAACAAAAAGTCGACAAAGAAGGCTATGACCACTTCATGCTCAAAGAAATCGTCGAACAGCAACACACGGTGGTGGAGGCAGCCAGTTACTCGGAAAAGGAATTGGTGCCGCTGGTGGCGGCTTTGAAGCATGCCAGGAACATCTATACGATTGGTTCCGGTACGGCTTCCTATGCGGCCGGTCAGGTAGCCTACTTCCTGCGCACCATCGCGCTCCTGCCTGCCCAGGAACTGCGGGCTTATGAGGTGGACAGCTATTTGCCGTTTTTTGATTCACATGACTTATTGATTGTGGTCAGCCAAAGCGGGGAAACGGCCGACACACTGGAGGCAGTGCGCAAAGCCCAGATTGAGCGGGTGAAGATTGCCAGCATTGTCAATATGATCGGTTCCACCTTGAGCCGCATCTCTGACTACCCTTACTTCTCCCGCTCTGGTCCGGAGATTTGTGTGGTCTCGACTAAGGCTTACACTGCTCAAATAGTTTGGGGGTATCTTTTGGCGATGACCTATGCCGGGCGTTTCGAGCTGGCGCAAAAGCGGATTCATGCGCTCGCCAAACAGCTTAAGACGTATTTTCAGCCAAAGACCTTTACCACCATTAAAAAACTCATTCCAGAGTTGGAAAAAGACCAACACTTGTTTGTGTTGGGGAAAGGTCAACACTTTTATACCGGTTTTGAATCGGCCTTGAAACTCAAGGAAACGGTCTATATGCACTGTGAGAGTTTTTCGGCCGGGGAATTGAAACACGGCGTGATTACGCTCATTAAAAAAGGCACCCCGGTGTTTGGGATCTTGGGCGATGACCAGTATAAAAACGATCTGTTGGTGGCCCTGGCAGAAGTGCGAGCGCGTGGAGCCAAGACTATTGGCATCGCAGCCGAAAACAATGAGTTTTTTGACCTTCACGTGCCGACACCAGATGGCGGCGACTTGGACGTGATCACCAAAGTGGTGCCGTGCCAGTTGTTGTCATACTTCTTGGCAGTTCATTTGGGTAATAACCCTGATAAACCCCGAAATTTAGCCAAGAGCGTGACGGTCAAATGAGTTTTATTTGAGCACCACTGATAGTCAAAATGAGCGTTTTGCAGTCTATATAACTGTTATGTAATTTTTATATATCTGTTATATATGTTGAAAAAGTCAAAAAAGTGATTCTATCTCAGTAAATGGATTACGTTAACCTGGGTAAAAACGATTTATCTGGTTGCTCATCATTTGGCTTCAGTTACAATGGAAACTCATGATGCAGGAGCCTGAATTTACTCTCCCGGTGGAAAAACCGCCTCGTCTTCGCCTGGTCACGGTCAAAAACGTGGCCAAGTTTATCGCTATTATTTTGCTTTTTTGGTTGGGTGGAGTGATTGGGGTGCGGTATGCTCGCACTGGCAAACTGTTTTTTGGACTTGAGCGCTTGCCATTTGTTCAGCCGTTGATGACGGTGGGCATCAGCAAGCCTTCAGATCGATTGATTGGCAGTGCCCAGCCCAGTAACGAGAAAATTAACTTTGATACTTTTTGGGAGGTGTGGGGGTACTTGGAGCGGGATTACTTAGAGCCGGAGAAACTGGATGCGGAGCAAATGGTCGACGGCGCGATCGCCGGTATGACTGCTTCGCTTGGGGATCCATACACAGTGTATTTACCACCAGAGGAAAATCAACGCAGCGCCGAAGATCTGGCCGGTTCTTTTTACGGGGTGGGGATTGAATTGGGGTACATTGATGGGACTTTGGCGGTGGTAGCGCCGCTGCCGGACAGTCCGGCTGAGAAAGCTGGCGTTTTGGCTGGCGATCTGATTTTGCATGTTAAAGATGAAAAAAAAGGTTTGGATGAAGATACCACTGGCTGGTCTTTGGATGAGGCGGTCAACAAGATCCGCGGCGGCAAAAATGATATTGTCAGTTTGACGCTCTTTCGGCCTGATAGTGGTCGGGATCCGTTTGTGGTTGATGTGGCTCGGGATGAGATCATTATTAAATCGGCACAACTGGAGTTTGTGGAGTCGGCCGGTAAACGAGTGGCGCATATTAAATTGTCTAAATTTGGTGAGCGTACGCAAAGTGAATGGGATCAGATTGTCAGTCAAGTTACCGCAGAAAAGAATCAGTTGACCGGCATCGCGCTGGATATGCGTAACAACCCAGGCGGATTTTTTGATGTGTCGATTGATCTGGCGGGCGACTTTTTCCGCAATGGGATTGTGGTCTCTCAACAAGGAAAGGTGGACACTCAGGATTTCAAAGTGAATGGCGGCGGCCGATTAGTGAATATGCCGGTGATAGTGTTGGTTAACCGCGGCAGTGCCTCAGCTTCAGAGATCGTGGCGGGAGCCCTCAAAGACAACATTGGCGCCAAATTGGTGGGTGAAAAAACCTTTGGCAAAGGCACGATTCAGGATCGCCGGGAACTGTCTAACGGTGGCGGATTGCACGTGACGATTGGCCGCTGGTTGATGCCCAAAGGTGAGTGGATTCATGACACTGGTTTGCCGGTGGATATTGAAGCCCAAGATGATCCGGAAACGGAAGCGGATGAAGTTTTGTTAAAGGCGATTGAAGAATTGTAAATGAGCGAGCTTAAAGAGGGGGTTTGTAGCTTTCTTTTTTTCACTTTTGTTTTAAAATGATGGTCTTATGAATCACAGCTGGTTTGCTTTTACTCTGGCGAACAAGTATTGGCACCGTCGTTTCTAACGCCGGGGCAGTGATGTTATTTCCTTTTTGTTAACTCAAAGGCACAACCCCGGTCAAACGAGCGGGTGATTTGTTGTCTTTGGTGTTTTCCAGCAGAAAAAATTGAGGAGAGCAAGTGAAACCGAGTACGAGCTTGTTCTAACGTAAGTGGTACGCAGGCTTGTTGCCTGAATTACTCGGGGAAAGGAGAGTCATGAAATTCTCCAGAACTCAACTGGCGACCCTCTTCATGGAAGTGATGATTGTTGTCCGGTTGGTGCTGACGTTTGTGTTGACTAAACCCTCCGTTCCTGACAGGCAGGAAGCTCCTCAAGTTATTGAGCAAAGTCAGGCAGGAGCAGACAACCAAATGCCGGTACCATAACGAAAAAGGAAGGCGTAGCGAGCCTTCCTTTTTTTATCATATAGCAAATTTGCTCTATTCTCTTTTCAAAGGTATTCGGAGTAAATATTAGTCCTCGGTCAGTTTTTCTGGATTTTCCAGTTTTTGACGTACTTCCAAGAGTACTTTTTCTAAATCACCGTCGATAATAGTATCGAGCGCGTGCCACGAAACCGCAATTCGATGATCGGTGACGCGGTTTTGGGGGTAGTTATAGGTGCGGATTTTCTCGGCGCGCATCGCTCTGCCGATCACACTGCGCGCTTTCCCCAGCTTTTCCAGGCGTTTTTCTTCCTCGATTTCCCAGAGCTGAGCTCGCAGTAGTGCCAGCGCGATTTGCCGGTTTTGAGCCTGTTTGCGCTCGCGGCTGGAGGTCACGACAATGCCGCTGGGAGTGTGAGTGAGGCGGACGGCACTGCTAGTTTTATTGACCGACTGCCCGCCGGCACCGCTCGCGCGCATAAACTGCCATTCCAGATCTTCGTCTTTAATGGCGATGGTGTTCTGGGCGATTTCAGGCAAGACGGCCACACTGGCGGTGGAGGTATGGACTCGACCTTGTGCCTCGGTGACCGGCACTCGCTGAACGCGATGCACGCCTGATTCGTATTTGAGCAGTTCGTACGGGTGCAACACTTGGCCGTCTAGCTCTGCTTTGCCGCGAAACTGAATGACCGTATCATCAAGGTATTCGTATTTTAACCCAATACGTTCAGCAAATCGTACGTACATCCGCAGCAGGTCGTTGGCCCAGATTTTGGCTTCATCACCACCTGCGCCGCCACGAATCTCGAGGATCGCGTTAGACTGAGTGGTATCACTGGGATCACTGCCGATTGGGTGGTCTTGAGTCAGTTCAGCGGCCGCATCTTCCAAGACTTGTTTTTGCGCTTTTAAGCTCTCCAGTTCTTGTTTGGCCAGTTCAGCCAATTCAGGATCATCCAAGAGTTGCTCGTTGGCTTTAATTTTCTCTTCCAGTTCGCTGATTTGAGTACTGTATGGGTTATGCATACGATGGTCCCTTCATTATATATGCCCTGACGGCAAAAAACTCCCGGGTTGGGAGTGAATCACCTCTGGAGTAAAGCTAATTTTGAGAAGCGGGAGTAGTCTGCTTAGCCCCTTGGAGGGTGGCTTTTTGTTCGCGTAAAATCTGTTGGTAAGATTTGGCCTCAGCGGCTTTTTTCTTGGCAGCTTTTTTCTGGGTTTGAGTCTGTGTGACTTGAGCATGTTTGACCTTGGCCATAAATTTATCGACCCGGCCCTGGACGTCCACAAACTTCATTTCACCAGTGAAAAATGGGTGGCAGGCACTACAGATATCGACGTGAATCGCTTGCTTCGTCGAGCCGGTGGTAAAAGTATTGCCGCAGCTACAGGTCACGACTGTGTCATGATGCCACTGAGGATGGATATTGGCTTTCATCAGAGAGGCGATTATAGCATGGGGTAGGGGAAAGGCCAATGAAGCTAAAATGAACTGTTTGCTGATATAATTCGACCGATTATGAGTGATATATTAAGTGACTCACTGGAGAAAAAAGCGGTACTTGAGATTGGCTATGAAAACGAGCTGGGGATGTTTGTGATTGGTCTACAACAGATACTAGGCGAGCATGAGTTTGTCCGCGACTTTGAGCAAGATCAGAAGAAAATCTATGAGGACGAAGTGATGCCGGAGACTGTTGTTTTGGGTCAGGGTAAATCGTTTTTTCAATTGGCAGAAAAAATGGAAAATGGTGAAGGACAGGTCACGGTTGACTGGAGAGTTTTTGGCAACATCATTTTACAATTTATCGACGATTTGCTTGAGTATAAAATTCATGTTTATTCGCTCCAGCTGATGGAGCAGACCCACGCTGGCGCGCTGGAAAATGTTTTACCACCACCGGTCAGGCAGGGCGTTGTGCACCGAGGAAAGGTAGCAAAAATTACTTTCAGTCTTGATACTAATAACTTTGAGTTGGGCGAGGGTCCGATTAATACCCCCTGGTGGATCTTGATTCGCTACTTATAATGATGCCCCGCGGCTGGTTTTACTTTTCAAACTGAAAGGTCTTCAGGTTTTTAAGGGTAGTAGTTTGTTGTTGACCAGTAGCCATGTTTTTCAGACTGACTTGGCCAGCTTTTACCTCTTCTTCGCCAACTAACAAGACATAGGGAATCTTGGCTTGGTTGGCGTATTTCAGCTGTTTGGTGAGTTTATCAAAAGCAGGGTAAACCTCAACCGCAATGCCTTGTGCTCGCAGTTTGGCGGCGGCTTTGAGCGTCGCCTCTTGAGTATCTTTACTCACCATCGCGGCCAGCACTTGCGGTCCGCCGGAGGGAGGGATTAACCCAAGTTGGGTGGCGGCCTCGACGATACGATCAAAACCAAACGAGATACCAACAGCTGGAGTTTGAGGGCCGCCGATATCGCCAATGAGGTTGTCAAAGCGCCCGCCGCCGCCGCACGATCCGCCAGGGTATTCGGGCACCATGATCTCGGCAATCATGCCAGTGTAGTAATCTAAGCCGCGGGCGAGGGTCGAGGAGTAAACGAGTGCTTCGGCCGGTACGCCCAATGAGATAGTTAATTGTTCAATTTCAGCCAAATTAGTTGATTTTTCAGCTTTTTTAATACTCAATAAAGCCTCATTTGCTGGTTGTTTAGCAAGCCCTTTAGCCACCAGTTCTTTCGTCACTTGTTCGGGTGTTTGCTTATCCAATTTATCGATGGTTTGAATAATGGAATAGACGTTGACTTGGTCGGTGGCGAATGGTTCTAAGGTTTTAATCAAGGTTTGGCGATCATTAATCTTGAGTATCATTTGTTTAAAGCCAACACTCTGAAATGCCTGGTAAGCACAGGCCAGGATCTCGGCGTCGGCCAGTGGGGAAGTGCTGCCGAAAATATCGACATCGCACTGGGTGAACTCGCGATAACGGCCTTGCTGAGGTTTGTCGGCGCGGAAAACATTCTGAATCTGGTAGCGGCGGAAATATTGGGGTAGTTTTCCTTGGTATTGAGCGAGCACCCGAGCGGTCGGAACGGTCTGGTCGTACCGTAAACCTACTTCACGCTTACCCCGGTCTTTGAAGGTGTATAGTAATTTATCCGCTTCTTTGCCGTACTTACCCAGCAGGAGAGAAGCGTACTCCAAAGTCGGTGTTTCCAGGGGAGCAAAACCAAAGTTTTCAAAGGTCTCAATGATCTTTTTGGTCACAAAATCCCGGGCGCGCTTCTCTGTCGGCAGCAGGTCGCGAAAACCTTTAAGAGTTTGGAGAGGTTGAGTGGGTTTAGTCATGATTCTTGCTCTTAACTATAAACTATTCATTAACTTGTTTCTTGATACAAAAAACCCGCCGGAAGCGGGATTGAAAAGCACAACAACCACAACCCCGCTTACAGCAGGGCATGATGGGCACTGGCGCTCATCGGTGGTGTTTTCATATAAGAGTATCCTATAACTATGGGGTCTTCTCGTCAAGTTGGAATCGTCCAGATGCTACAATAACGTTTGTCGCGGGCCGTTAGCTCAGTTGGTAGAGCGTTGCATTCGCATTGCAAAGGTCAGGAGTTCGACTCTCCTACGGTCCACTAATGGCGAAAAAATTACGGCACGGCCGGCGGTTTATTTTCTTATTTGACAGTTTTTACACAGCTATTTCAAACTAAACCATTGATGTTTACCAAAATGAAGTATAAGCGGTTTAAAAATAAGAAAAATATTTTAGTTTTTTCTAGCTTGGTAGTGACAGTGGCGGGGTTGGCGCTAGTTTTAACCAACATTCAGTTAGGGAGTTTTGATATCCGGTCTTTGGCCAAACCACCTTCAACTGAAGCAGAGTGTACTGGTTGTTCCAGCAAATACCGCTGGACTTGGGATAAAAAAGCCGGAGAGTGTAAAAAGAGATATGACGCTAGTTGTGGTAGTCGTCAAAACAGTTTTACCGAAACCTGCCCAGGTACTTGCGAGCAGGGGATTGAAAGCTGTCTTGAGGTGAATAAAGCTAATATCTCCGGCTCGTGTGCGAAAAAAGGAGCCATCTGTTGCGGCTCCGCCACAGGAGTTAGAGGAGGTGGGGAAGGGGGAGAAGGAGGAGCTGAAGTAGTCTATTGCCCAAATCCTACTACCTGTCGGCCGGTTGACTCTGGCGGCGGGTCCTGGGTATATGAGTTTGTGGACCCTCCTTATACTGGCTATTGTCGTCAAACAAAGAATTGGGCGGGGGATGACGTGGCAAATGAAGACTTATTTAACTGTTGTTTGGAAGGTCAAGTCACATGTTGGATAGAAAAAGAATTCTCAGAAGGATCATATAAATGTGTCGCTCCTAATATGAGAGACACCAGTGGCAACTGTAAATAAGAAATTTCACTTGTGGTAAATGGCCAAGGAAGGGTTGGAAATGTCGTCAACTCAAAGCTCTTTCACCATCTCAATCTCGTCATCATATTCATTACCCCACTTGACACTTTTTTCGCGAATGGAGTATTGCTTGAACCCCAGCTTTTTATAAAGCTCCTGGGCGGGGAGATTTTTGCGGTTGCAGGTGATGAAAAGACGTTCAATACCAGCCTTTTCCTTAGCCAATTGGCCAAGATAGGTCAAAAGCTTGGAGGCGTGACCCTTTCCGCGGTAAGCTGGGTCGACATAGAGACTGTACAGGTAGGCAATGTGTTGTTGTTTGGCCAAGTATGAGCGTTCTAGTTGTGTATAGCCAACTAATTGATCATCAATAAACACCCCATAATACCCATTCACTGGCTGGCTGGTGGCATACCGCAGTTCCCAAGCAAATGAATCAAGCGGCTTATTTTTCTCACTTTCATAGGTGGAAAGATAACTTTCCGGATTGGTTTGCAAAGCCTTAAGCCGCAGCGCTCGATATTGGGCGACATCATCGGTGGTGAGCAAACGAATAATCATAGCTCGGTCAAGATTGTAATGCTTTTAGGGTTGATCACAATGGTGTTTTCATGACGATAACCAAACTCACCTGGCAGGTAAATGCCGGGTTCAATGGTGATGGTAGTGCCAGGTTGAATAACAGCATTGTTTTGCCATGACAGTGAAGGTGGTTCGTGAATTTCGATCCCAAGCCCATGGCCAGTGGTATGAATAAATTGGTCACCAAAACCCTGCTTGGTAATGTATTGACGGGCAGTATCATCAAGGTTCTTGGCGGTGAGTGGTCGAGTAGCCAGCTGATCAAGCGTTTTTTGGTACGCCGTTTTCACAATGTGTTCAACTTGTTGGAAGCGAGCCGACGGCTTTTTACCAAACCAGAAAGAGCGCGTCATGTCTGACAAATAATGCTGGTAACGCGCGCCGAAGTCAATCAAGACTGGTGTCTCTGGTTTTAACTTGTTCTCGGTTGGTTGGTAGTGGGGTAGGGCGCCATGCGGCCCAAAAGCGACGATGATTGGGAAGGCCGGCTCGTCCGCGCCGTGCTCCATGAGAAGAGTGGCAATCCGCCTGGCCACCTGGCGTTCAGTCACGCCTGATTGAAGTTCTTCGATAATCTGTTTAAAAACTGTGGTGGCGATTTTGCCAGCCTGCTTCATCAACGCCAGTTCGGCCGCGTCTTTGATCGTCCGTTGCCGCCACACCCACTGCGGGTTCAGTGGTTTAATGGAACATGAGACGAGCTTTTTGAGGTGGAAATACTCACGGACACTCAAGGTATCTTCATCGATCAGTAGCTGTTTGACTTTCAGGTCGTTGATGGCGTTGCCCACCACTGTCAAATCAGTTTTTGGCACGCTGGTGAGGGAGTTTGTCTTAGGCAGGGTGGGGGAGAAACTGTGATGAAACAGAGTAGTCTGTTTGGCTGAAACCAGTAAAAATGCCTCCCGTTCATTTGGCGCTAACTGTGGGAAAAGCGTAAAGTAAAAAATGTCGTTTGGTTTGGAAATGAGTGCGGCTTCACCTAATTTCAGTTGGGTTTGGAACGCAGTCAGTCGTCGTTGAAACGAGGCAATACTCGCAGTTTTACTGCTCATTTTCAGTTGCCGGCGCCAGTGAGCGCACCACCGTGATAAGAGTATCTCCGTCTTGTTGGTAGCCGACCAAGAGCACTTGATCGTCTTCCACGAACTCATCACTGTCAGTCTCTTCGCCGGTATTGTCTTGGTAAACTGTATTGCGGGTGAGTTCAACTGTCAGCACAGTTTCTTGCCCGCGCGGCTGGAAATCTAGACTACTGGCTTTAATAGTTTTCAAAGTACCCAAAGCAACGAAGTGTGGTTTCGGCAGCGGTGAAGTAGTAGAGAAAGTGATTTTCTTGGCGACGAATGAGTCATTGTTGTCGACAATACCTAAGACCTCTGCCCAACTGCCAATCTCGATGTTTTCCGTCTTGATAGCCGCCTCGCTGCGCATCAGGGTGACGGTTTCATCTAAGGGGACGATTCTGGTGGCCCCGCGTACATCCAACCCCAAAGTAGTTTCGGAGACGCGCACTACTTGACCGACAAAGCCGCGACGCTGGTTGGAAATCTCGCCGAGGACCGATTGGACTTTTTCTTTTTGCTGTTCCACGATGTTTTGGATTCTTTCGCGCAGGCTCTCAGTAGTTTCCTGATTATCCTCAGCTGCCTCTTGGGCAAGGATTGCCGTGACGGGGTGAGACAGCAAGAGCATGAATAAACTAAGTACTGTGCTCAGCAAGATTTTTTGGCGTAGAGTGTTTTTCATGAGTTTACTTTTCCTCTGGTTGCGCTGACTCGGTTGCTTCATCAAACGTTTCATCAGTCACAAAAACCACTCTTTCCACCGAGAGCGAGCGGCCATCTTCATCAATCACGTAGACGGTAATAATGTTACTGCTATCCTCTAGTTCAACCTCCACCGAGAAGTTACCGGAGTTATCGGTACTGGTAATGGTTTCTTTGTTGCCGACGAATACCACCACAAAACTGTTAGGCAGGGTAGTGCCGGAAATACTGACAGTGCTTTGGTTCTGTACACTCTCATCGAGTGGACTGTTGATCACCAGCTCACCACTAAACTCATCTTGGACATTTGATTCAGTCAGATCAGGGCTGGTATTTTGGCGTGAGCGGCCAGTTCTGGCTTGGTAAACGCCATAGGTGATAAATAGCCCTAAGGAAAGACCAATCAAAATGGCGATAATAACTTCTTTTTTCATGACCTAGTAACGACGAGTATGTACTCTTGCGAAGACCCCACCATACACTATGCTACAGCTTGAAACAAGCCCATTCATTATAAAGGATTTGTCGAGGATGGTATTATCATAGAGTATGACAATCACTTACCGTGGTCACTCCTGTTTTAAACTGCAAGGAAAGGTCGGTGCCGTGGTCACTGACCCGTATGATGATGCCGTCGGTTTTTCACTGCCGAGTCTGAGTGCAGACATGGTCACTGTCTCGCACCAACATCATGATCACAACCACATTACGAAAGTGACTGGCACTGCCCGTCGAGAACGGCCATTTATCATTGCTCACCTGGGGGAATATGAGGTGCGTGGCATTTCGGTTTTTGGGGTGAAATCGTACCACGACAACAATCAGGGAAGCGAACAAGGAGTGAACTCGATTTTTACGATCGTGGTCGATGGGGTGCGGGCTTGCCACCTAGGAGACTTGGGTCATGAACTGGATGAAGCCACTTTGAATGCCATCGGCAGTGTGGATGTGTTGTTTGTACCGGTCGGTGGGATTTTCACGATTGACGCGAAACAAGCGGTGGCTGTGGCTAGAGCGATCGACCCGTACTACGTGATCCCGATGCACTATCGCACACCACAGCACGATCAGAAGGCATTTGGTGAGATGGCAACGGTGGATGAATTCCTCAGAGAATTGGGCGCGGAAGGAGTGGCCCCGGTGGATAAACTGAAGGTGGAAAGTGAGCGTCTCCCAGAGGAGATGGAAGTAGTAGTGTTGGAGAAAACTTAATATGGCCGGCTCGAAAGCCAAACTTCCGCCTCATGATTTGGACGCTGAGCGCTCAGTGTTGGCGGCGGTGCTGATCGATTCAGACGCGATCGTCAAAGCAGTCGAGTTTGTCGGTCCGGAGACGTTTTATGCACCCGCTCACCAAGTTATTTTTCAAGCCATGCGCGATTTGTACGAGAAGCGTGAGCCGATCGACGTGGTGACGCTGACCGCGCAGTTGAAGAAAAATAAATTGTTGGCCAAGGCCGGCGGAGCGGCGGAACTTACTAAGCTTTCCAACCTTTTGTCCACGGCGGCCAACGTGACGGCGTACGCTCAACTCGTGCGTGAGCACTTTATCAAACGGACACTGATCAGCTTGGCAAGTGAAGTAAGTGACTTGGCGCTAGACGCCGGTGGTAATGTCAAAGATATTTTGGACTTGGCTGAACAGCGAGTTTTTTCGATTTCACAAATTCAATCCGACCGCTCGTTTATTCTGCTCAAAGATACCTTGGTTGAGAGTTTTGATCGCATTGATGAACTGCAAAAATCAGGCGGTGAGCTGCGTGGTGTCCCGACCGGTTTCCAAGACCTTGATCGACTCTTGGCTGGTTTACAGCGTTCAAACCTCATTATCTTGGCGTCTCGTCCAGGTATGGGAAAAACTGCCCTCTCGCTCAACATGGCTCAGAACGCGGCGGTGTTGGCCAAGAAAAAGATTGGTTTTTTCTCGTTGGAGATGAGCAGAGAAGAACTGGTTGACCGGTTATTGGTCGCTCAGGCTGATATTGATGCTTGGAAACTGAAGACCGGCCGGCTGGACCAGCAGGACTTTTTGAAACTGTCTGATGCGATGGGAGTGCTGGCTGAAGCTCAGATTTTCATTGACGACACCCCTGGTATGAGCATTTACGAAATGCGCACTAAGGCGCGCAAACTGATGGCCGAGCAGAATATTGATCTGTTATTTGTGGACTATTTACAGCTGGCGCATGGTCGCAACCAAGAGAATCGGGTTCAGGAAGTGGGTGAGATCTCGCAAGGTCTGAAAAACATCGCCCGCGAACTGCGGATTCCAGTACTGGCGCTCTCACAATTGTCCCGGGCCATCGAGAGCAGAGGAGAAAAATCACCACAGCTGTCGGACCTGCGGGAATCTGGTTCGATTGAACAGGATGCCGATGTGGTGATGTTCCTTTATCACAAAGATGATAGTGTTCGTGAACAAGTGTCGCTCAAGATTGCCAAACACCGCAATGGGCCGCTGGGAGAGATAGAACTTTTCTTCCGCGGTGATCGCGTGCGCTTCTACGGTATGGAAAAAGGGACTACACAGTCGTAAAGCCAAAGAGCAGATAGATGAGTCCGCCGCCAACGAGCAGAAACATCAAGAAAAAACCCAAGTTTGACTTTAAATCTTTAATGGATTGTTGCGGATCCGGTTTATCCATACTGACGATGATGACCAGCGCAATGCCTAGCCAGATTAACCCTCGAGTCACGACCGACCAAATACTGTCGATGGCAAAGGCTTGATGGAGGATGTTTTGCAATAGTTCCATAGGCTCTTTCACTATGGCGAAGTTCGTCAAAAAACGCAAGTGAGATGTTACAATAACCTGTCAGGCGCCAGAGGCGCCACGAAGCCAAGATGGCGGAACTGGTATACGCGTGGGTCTCAAAAACCCATGGAGGCAACTCCTTGAGGGTTCGATTCCCTCTCTTGGCACTCGTTTTTTAACGCAAGAACCAAATTACCACTAGTAGAATAATTTGTGGCAACAACCCCATGGCAATTTTCGGGATCGAATGGTGGAAACTCTCATGGAAAGCGTTGAAAGGTTCTAGGATTGATAGTTGCCAGTTTAAAAAAATCTTTGGTGTGGCAATCAGATCTGGAGTCAAGCCGGCCAGGGCGCCGACCCAGATATGGGTTTGCCAGGTTGCGGCTGAATTTTGCCAAAAGAAATAGATCACCCCGATTGTCAGGATCAGGTCAAATATTTCCAAGATAAAAGCGGTGCGTTTGGTCCGAGTGCCGTTGGTCAGGCCCGTGCCAACATCCCAGTGAGGAGTCCAATCTTCGAGGTAGTGAGCCCCGATGGCCAGGGGAATATAGAGTGCGGGGTGAGGGAGTTTACTGGCAATCAGAGCGCCGGTGGCAGCGTGTGCAACAGAAAGCATGACCGCTATTATATACTGTACGAATATGTGGCCAACCTTAATTTCACTGGGCGCTTTGCGCCTTTCCACCGTCACCGTAGTATTGCTACTTGGCTTTTTGGTCAGTGGTTTTACTTTTTGGCGCCGCGGCAAAGAAGAACATTACTCAGAGCTACAACTATTTGACGGTTTTCTTTTGTCGTTTATCGTGGGAGCCATTGGGGCGCGGCTGGTCTTTGTGTTGCTTCATTTTGGTCAATTTGGTTGGAGTATTTTTGAGTGGTTGAGTGTCGTCAATAAACCGGGTACACATGAATTGGCGTTTTTGGTAATCTCAACCTTGTTTTTGTATCGTTTTGCGGTCAGAAAAAAGTGGGATGCCTATGAAGTCTTGGATTTTTGGTCGTTGAGTTTGGCGGTGTGGTTACTGTTTAGTTCGCTCGCTGATTTTACGAGTGGTGCCGGTCGGGGGAAGTTTACCCAACTGCCGATCGGGGTTACTTTTCCTGGGTCGATCGAGAAAACTCACCCGGTGCAACTGTATTTTGCCATCTTTTATCTGCTGTTGTATGTGTATCTGCATTGGGCCGAGAGTCGCTACCGGATTTTTGAGTGGTACCGGCTAGGCAGAAAATCAGCTCACACTGGTTTTCTGATTAGTACGTTTACTTTTTTCTTTGCTGTTTTTAGCGCGCTGATGCTTTTGTTCCGTTTGCCGGAGTTTCCGGTGTTTGGTTTTAATTTGGATATTTGGTTGTATCTGCTCGGGGCGATCTTGGGAGTGCAGGTGTTGCTGCGCCGCTCGGATAAGCCGCTGTTGCCGGAATCATTTAAGGAGCGGTTTGCCAAATCAGGCAAGAGTGAGGAAGTGACGCCGCCGCTACAATCATAAGTATGCAAAGTATTGAGGTATTGTTTGAAGACCAAGACATTGTGGTCGTTGCCAAGCCGAGTGGAGTGGTGACCAACCGTGCCAAATCAGTGGCCGGTGAAACACTGCAAGATTGGTTTGCCAAGCGCCAGCAAGGGAAAAGTTTTCCTGATGACTGGCAATCACAGCTGCCGGACGATTTTTCAATTGAGTATGGTTCGCCAGCGGAAATTTACCGTGGACGACAAGGGATGGTGCACCGGTTGGATAAGGACACTAGTGGGGTGATGGTCTTTGCCAAACACCCGGGCAGTCTCTTAAACTTACTGACGCAGTTTGGTCAGCGACAAACACAAAAAGAATACCTCGCGCTTACCCATGGTAAATTTCGAGTAGAGCGGGGGACGCTGTCGGTGCCGCTGGCCCGCTCGTCAATGGACCGCCAGAAATTTGCGGCCGATATCACCGGCCGTCCGGCAGTAACCCAATATACGGTTGAGCAGGTATTCAGTGGATTTAATTGGCCAAAACTTGAGGAAATAGTGGGGGAGAGCGCTCACAGTATTCGTGAAAATGAACGGCTGTATGAACAGGGTTTTTCACTCGTGCGGTGCCTGCCCAAGACCGGCCGCACCCACCAAATTCGTGTCCACCTGGCCCATGAGCAACACCCGATTGTTGGTGACACTAAATACATTGGCCGCAAGCGCGCCAAGGTTGATCCCCTTTGGTGTCCTCGCCAGTTTTTGCACGCCACCTCGCTGGAGTTTACCCATCCGAGAAAGAAAGAAATTGTGAAATTTGAGACTGACTTACCCAAAGATTTAGTGGCAGTGATTTATTATCTTAAATCTTGATTTACTCATTTTTATGATACAATTTGTTATAGTTACTGAACTCCTCGACAAAAATTGAGTTTGGTGTTTATAATCCGCTATGGACTCGACCGAGTTTAAAACCATTGCTTTCCCCGGCGAAGAAACGAAATATATTTACGTTGACGATGAAGCACTCAACTACTTGACTGCTCTGCTGGCTCAACAAATTGTCAGTAATGAAAGAAACATCGATTATTTGGTGCCGCTGGCCAAAGGTGGTTGGACGGTAGCCCGCAGTTTGTTTGGTTATTTGCACGTTTCACACTTAAAACTGGATAAAACCGCCACGCTTGGTGTTGGTTCGTATGATGGCATTGGTCGTAAGGGTGAGGCACGGATGAACCAGCAGTTTTCACAGCAGCAAGAGACAGAGATGAAAGGTAAGAGCGTGTTAGTGGTGGATGACTTAACTGACACTGGCGAACAGTTGACACTTGTTAAGTCATATTTGGAGAGTTTGGGTGTGGAGAGAGTGATTTTGGCTGCTCTCTTTCGCAAACCACGTTCCACGGCGGCATTAGACTATTGGGTCAAAGAAACTACACACTGGATTATCTTTGCCTATGAAGCGTTAGAAACGATGGAGGAGCTTGATCAAATCTGGCAAAATAATGGAATAGACAAAGAAGAAATCAAACGCCGGTTTGTCGAGATTGGTTTTGGTAAACAAGCCATCGAGCATTATTGGGCCAGTCGTAAGAGGCTTGAGCAAACGCCGGCATAGGTTTTATAATCTTAGTCATGATTAAATCTCGTCTCACTTTTTTCTCTACCCTCTCCACTTGTTAATTTCCCTTAATAACTGTGTCTTGGTTTAAGTACTTGAGCTGTTTGGTAATTTTTACAGTAAAATGCAATAAGGAACCATGAAAAAAAATATTATTTTTGAGCTAGTAAAAAAAGAAGAAGCGCGTCAGCGGCAGATGATCGGCTTGATTCCGTCTGAGAATCACATTTCACCTGAGGTTTCGGCAGTCTTATCAAGTAGTTTGTCGAGCAAATACGCGGAGGGGTATCCTGGTCGGCGGTATTATGAGGGTAATCAAATTATTGATGAGATTGAAAATTTAGCTAAAGAGCGAATCAAAAAATTGTTTGGTGTGCCACATGCCAATGTCCAACCCTATTCCGGCTCGCCGGCCAACAGCGCCGTGCAGTTTGCCTTGCTTGAGCTAGGCGATACGATGATGGGTTTAGCACTGGCTAGTGGGGGGCACTTAACTCATGGTCACCCTAAGGTAACGTTTTCCGGTCGCTATTTTAGGTCAGTCCAATATGGCCTGGATGACCGAGCTAGAATTGATTTTGATCAAGTGCGCGAGCTGGCTCTTAAACACCAGCCTAAACTGATGATCATTGGCAACACCGCCTATCCATTCTTGATGGATTTCAAAAAGTTTCGTGAGATTGCTGAGGAAGTAGGCGCCTATGTGTTGGCGGATATTTCCCACGTCACCGGCTTAGTGATCGCGGGTGAGCATCCGAATCCTGTGCCGTATGTTGACGTGGTCATGTCAACGACTCACAAAACCTTCCGCGGCCCGCGGGGGGCGATGATTTTGGTCACGGCGGCTGGTTTGAAACGTGATCCGGAATTATCCGACAAGATCGATAAAGCCGTTTTTCCAGCGCTTCAAGGTGGCCCGCACAATGCCACTACGGCGGGGATTGCCATTGCGGCAGCTGAAGCGATGACTCCGGCTTTTAAACGCTACGGCAAACAGATTCGCCGGAACGCGGACGCGCTGGCAGCGGCCTTGCAAAAACAGGGTCTCAAGTTGGTAGGCGATGGAACAGAAACTCACTTAATGCTCATTGACCTCACCAATTATGGTCAGGGTTTCGGCTTGCAAGTCGCCTTCGCCATGGACGTGGCGGGGATCTACGCCAACCGCAATACCATTCCCCATGAGCCGATGTCGCCGTTTTATCCCTCTGGAGTGAGGCTCGGTACACCGATGGTGACCACTCGTGGCATGAAGGAGAAAGAGATGCGGCAGATCGCGGCCTGGATTGCCCGCGTGGTTGAAATTGTGAAGGACGAGCAATTGCCGGCGGATAAAAAACTGCGTCAGCAGTTTATCCGCGATTTCCGCGCCAAAGCCAGTAAAAATAAACAACTGCTCGCCATCAGAAAAGAGGTGGAGAAAATGGCTAGCAAGTTTCCTTTGTTTACGTGGAAGTAAGGGAAAGTTTTATGTCTGATTCAGCGCTTGTTAAAGTTGCCATCGAAGCTGCTAAAAAAGCAGCCGTAGTTATTCGTCAGAACTATCTGCAGAATAATGAAGTTTACGACAAAAAACCCACTGATCTTATGGATTATGTGACGAAAGTTGATAAGCAAGCTGAAGAGGTCATTAGTAGAACAATAAAAGAATTATATCCTGATCATAGTATTTGGGGAGAAGAATCTGGTAAAAATCCTGGTAAAGGCGAATATACTTGGGTTATTGACCCAATTGACGGCACCAAAAATTTTGTCAGAGGTTTGCCTCAGTTCGTTACTTCCATTGGTGTATTAAAAAATCAAGAGCCTGTGGTTGGAGTAATATTTGATCCAATAGATATGAGTTATGTTTGGGCTGTTAAAGGGCTGGGTGCGTACATTGGAGAAAGAAAACCTATAAGCAATGTTCGGGTAGATATAAAAAGCTCTTCAATTGCCATCAATTTCGGCAAAACGGTTGGACAGAGAAAAAGAACATTAGGAGTTTTTAAAGGAATTTTGGAGATAACCCCAATTGTAAGAATGCTGGGCAGCACCGCTTATGTGGTTAAAGGTATGACGGAAGGAAAATTCGATGCGCTAATAGACACTGGAGATTATTGGGATTACGCCGCTGGTTTAGTGATTGCCAAAGAAGCTGGTTTTCATGTTTCTGAGTGGAATGGCAATGAGGTTAGTGACAAATCTGATTTTATTTTTTGGAGTAGAAATGAGCTGCAGCCAATTCTTTTTGACATACTTAAGAAACTGTAGCCGAACTTTATAAAATTTTTATGTCAGACATTCGCCGAATCGGCGCTCATTTGTCCACGGTTGGTGGAGTTGATAAAGCAGTGGAGCGCGCCCATGAGATTGGTGCGAATACGCTGCAAGTGTTTTCCGGTAGTCCACGGATGTGGTTTCGCACTCCACTCGAACGGATTGACGCCAAGCAGGTGAAAGCGGCTCAGGAAAAATACGACGTTACACCAATTTTCACGCACGCTCTTTACTTAGTCAATCTTGCTTCTGATAACCCAGACCTGATCAAAAAGTCCATGAATGCGCTCAAGCACGACCTCAATTTTGACGCGCATATCGGTGGCGCTGGGGTCATCGTTCATCTTGGCAGTCATCAGGGCAGGGGATTCGAGGTGGTCAAAAAAGAGCTGGTTTCTCGACTAAAAGAACTCTCGCTCGACACGCCGAAGGACTCGCATTTACTAATCGAAAACGCCGCGGCGCATAACGGCAAGGTCGGTGGGCGATTGGAGGAGGTAGCGTGGTTGCTGAAAGCGGTCAACTCACCGCGGCTTGGCTGGTGCTTTGATACCTGTCATAGTTTTGCCGCTGGGCATCCGCTGAAAAAGGCGCTGAGCGAAATAGGCCGCTTGGGTATCTTCGATAAACTCTGGTGTATTCACGTCAACGACAGCCGTGACCCCCTAAACTCTGGTCGTGATCGCCACGAAAACATTGGTGATGGACAGATCCCCAAGGCGGATTTAAAACACTTTCTCAATGATAAACATATTGCCAAATTGCCGATTATTACCGAGGTTCCGGGGATTAATGGTAGTGGTCCCGACGCGGAAAACGTTCAGCGAATCAAAGACATAGTTCAATAGAATTATGCAAGTTTCAGATTTCTGAGTCCTCATTTTCAGATATAGCATTTTTGCGATATTTTTTATAGCAAATTTGCGATATCAGTTTTTAAAGGTATAACCAGTCAATTCCAGGCTAGAAAGGTGTTACAATACTCGAGTGTCAGCAATTATTCTCGATGGCCATCAGTTAGCCGAACAACGCCGTAAACGACTCGAACAAAAAGCACTCTTGCTGCGTGCCCAGGGTTTGCCGCCAGTGGTGGCGGCCGTGCTGTTTGTCGAAGACGCCGGCAGTACTTTATATACGGAACTGAAACGTCAAATGGCCGAGAGTTTAGGCATCGGTTACCAGGTGTATTCGTTCTCAATCAACGATCCGGTTGAATTAGCCATTAAGAAGATTCATGAGCTCAATCAGGATGGCCAAGTGACAGGCATTATTGTCCAAAAACCCTGGCGCCAAACCTGGCTGACCACTAGGGGACTGACTAAAGAAAAAGGTGATTTTGAATACCGACAATGGTGGTGGCAGTTGGTAACAGCGATCACTCTGCGTAAAGACGTCGACGGTCTCCATCCAAAAACTTTAGAATCAGTTCAGCACGGCACTTGGAAAAAAGAGGGCAAAGTCTTACCCGCGACGTGTAAGGCGGTGATTGAACTCTTGAAAGAAGCGTTCCACGCCACCCAGCTTTTTAATCATTTACGCCAAAAGCATTTCAAAACTGTAATTTTAGGGAAGTCTGATTTACTAGGCCAACCACTCTACGCCCTACTTCAGTCAGAGGAATGTACTGCAGAAATGATTGGTTCACAGGAACTAAAGAGCCGAATAGAACAAAAAAAATTTTTAATGGATGCTGACATTGTAGTCAGCGCCACTGGCCGAAACAAATTGGTTACCGGTCAGATGGTTAAAGAAGGGGTAATTGCCATTGATGTTGGTGAGCCGAAAGGCGATCTTGATTTTGAGAGTGTAGCAACTAAAGCCGCAGTCATTACTCCCGTGCCCGGCGGTGTTGGTCCAATGACCGTCGTTAGCCTAATGGAAAATGCTATTACCCTCGCTATGGGTTGATGCGTATTGAGAATATCCTTGGCGTGTTACAATCAAGCCCAGTTTTTATGACGATCAGCAGGGGTTTTTACTTCACTTTTTTAAGCGCTTTTACCTGGGCAGTTACCATTGTGATATTGAGAATTATTCTTCAGAGTGGTGAAAACGTTTATAACGTGCTTTTTTGGACCGCCTTACTTACTCTTCCGTATTGGTTGTTTACGGCTTTTCAATCAAAAGATGAAATTAAAAAGCTGACCAGAAAAGATTACTCCATTTTGTTGTGGATGGCAGGGATAAGCGCAGTTGGAGTCAAGCTGACTGAAATTTTAGCGCTCAAATACAGCCCCGCTATCAACTACGCTTTCTTGATCAGAATGGTGATTATTTTTACCGTCATTTTTGCCGCCATTTTCCTGAAAGAGAAAATTACAAACAAAAAGATTTTCTTGGCAGTCGTTTTGCTTGTTGGTGCATATTTGTTAACCACAAGTGGTAAAACACTAGCGCTAACTCTAGGTGACACTTTCACTCTAATCCAGGCAGCACTGATTGCTTTGGGGAATAACGTTTTAGGGAAAATGGCAACTAACCGAATGAGTTCAAATGTGAGTGCGGCTGGGAGTGTAATCCTAGGGTTTTTACCAAATGTGTTGATTGCTCTTGCTTTTACAAGCCTTCAATTACCAGTTAATTTTTGGTTAATTTTACTTCTTTCTGTGGGGTATATATTTCTTACACAATTTAGATTTACGGCCTACAAACACGCTTCCGCCTCTTTTGTGACGATGGTATTCTCATTTACTCCAGTATTTGTGGCTTTGATGGCTATACCGTTATTGGGAGAAACGATGACGTCAGTGCAAATCTTAGGTGGAATTTTGATAATTTTGGCCGGAGTAATGGTTGAAAAACTAAAAATCTAACGATTAACAATATGTGTCAGAGTTGGTCCGATGACTGTAGTGAGTCTCATGGAGAATGCGGTTGAATTAGTCAGTGAGTAACGTGTCCCACACAGTAATGAGCTGTTTTCATGTATATTGGTAAAAGAAAGGAGGCCGTTATGGAAGGAGATCAACCAATGTATGCTTGCCCGATGCACCCGGAAGAAACCTCTGATCAGCCAGGCAATTGTCCGCAATGCGGCATGGCGATGGTGGTGAAAGAAGAAAAAAGCGAAGACGAATAAGAAAGATTGTGGTTGGGGTTCTCGGCAAATTGGAATAACTTTATGACCTCAGTGGCCAAGGGCGCAGTAGCGTCAGCTGTTTTGTTGTTGGTGTACGTCACCATTGTTTCACTCGTTTCAGGCTGGAGTTTTATGCTCGACCAATTTTCCAGGTATTGGTATTTTGTGGTACCGCTAGCGGTGGGTTTTGGTATTCAGGTTGGACTCTATAGCCAGTTGAAAGCGGCCATGAAAGAAAAACAAGCAATCTCAGGGAGAATAGTGGTTGTTTCTGGGACTACCTCCACCGCGGCTATGGTTTCCTGTTGCGCTCATTATCTGGTTAATTTTTTGCCCATTCTCGGTGTGGTTGGCATTGTGACAGTCATTGGACAATACCAAATCCAACTTTTTTGGCTCGGGCTGATATTTAATCTCGCTGGCCTATGCTATATGCTGTATCAGCTACGAAAATTCAACAAAACTCAATAAAGTATCTAATTTTCGTCATTTTGATCGTTATTGCAGGGTTGGTTGTTTTCTTTCGCCTCCAGCCTCGACAGGAGAATACTGATGCTAGCGTTTCTTCTTCTCAAACAACTCCGGCCAATCAAACTGCATTAGCCCCCCAAACCAGTGAAGAAGGACCCGTGACTATTGAGGTTACTCCCACTGATCTTTCAGTAAGCTCGACCATTTGGAAGTTTAAGCTCGCTTTAGATACGCATTCTGAAGAATTGAATCAGGATCTGACCAAAGTGATCACTATGGCCGACGATCAGGATAATTCGTTTCAACCAATTGCTTGGGAAGGTTCACCACCTGAAGGTCATCATCGTGAGGGAGAATTGTTTTTTAACGCTATTTCCCCAAGGCCTAATAGTCTCTCTATCATAGTAAAAAATATCGGCGGCATTGTTGAACGCACTTTCCGCTGGGATTTGAAAGGGGGTGAGTAAAAATGAAACATGAACCGAATGCCACAGCTAAGGCATTGGCAGTGACAACGGCAGTAATCTATGTCGTTTGTGCCGCTGCTGTCGTCCTTTTGCCAGATCTAACCATGAGTGTTGCCCAATCGTGGTTTCACGGGCTTGATCTAAGTCGTATCTCAGTTTTTAATGTCACGTGGGGATCATTTATCCAAGGTTTGATTACGGCGACGGCCGGAACTTGGTTGGTTGGCTATCTTTTTGCCAGCACTTACAACTATTTTCTAAAAAAATAGTGAGTGGTTGCTCGGTGTGTGATACAATGCTGCCCTTACAAGGTATTCGCTCTCGCGTTTTTGGTCCTGCATCTGACGTTGAGCAGCGAGTCCCGCTAAGCGGGACGAATAAGGACAGACAATGATTGATATTTCAAATTTACCTGACAAAGCGCCGGAATATGATCTGCGAGACCTCTTGGAGGCCGGCATGCATTTTGGCCACGCCAGCGCCAAGTGGCACCCCAAGATGAAAGAGTATATTCACATGGAAAAAGATGGGGTTCATATTTTTGATTTAGCCAAAACCGCCCGGCAATTAAGAGTTGCTTACAACTATCTCTACAGCCTCGGTCAAGCCGGTAAAAAAGTGATTTTTGTTGGCACTAAGCGACAGGCCAGGGATTTACTCAAAGAAGCGGCCCAGAAAGCGGAAGCTTTCTTTGTGGCCCAGCGCTGGATGGGTGGCATGCTGACCAATTGGGACCAGATCAGCAAATCAATCCGCAAGATGAATGACATTGAAGAAGGTTTGGCCTCAGGGCGTTTCGATGGCTACACCAAGTTTGAGCGGGTGCAGCTAGAAAAACAGCACGGTAGATTGGAGCGATTCTTTGAAGGTGTCAAGGGTCTCAAAGGTAAACCAGATTGTTTAGTGGTGATCGATCCAAAACGGGAAGAAATTACTGTGACCGAAGCTGAGATGGTTGAGGTGCCAGTTATAGCACTGGTTGATTCTGATACCGACCCCGGTTCGGTCAACATTGTTATTCCTGGTAACGATGACGCAGTCAACAGTGTGTCCTTGGTGCTCAAGGAGTTAACTGGTGCTTACGCGGCGGGTAAAAAAGCGGCAAAATAAATCAGTTAAAAGTTAAAAGTTAAAAGTTAAAAGTTAAAAGTTAAAAGTTAAAAGTTGAAAAAGAGAAGTTATGTCGTTTTCAATGAATGAGCTCAAAAACTTACGTGAGGAAACTGGTGCCAGAGTAATGGACGCCAAAAGAGCGCTTGAAGAAGCCAAAGGCGATTACGCCAAAGCCAAAAAATTGGTCGAGGAAAAAGGTTTGGCTAGAGCCGAGAAGACCGCTGATCGCGAAACCAAAACCGGCTATGTGGCCAGTTATGTGCATGGCAACGGTCAAGTAGCGAGTCTCGTTGAACTGGTCTGTGAGACGGACTTTGTGGCCCAAAACTCCGAATTTAGAAAATTGGCTAATGAAATCGCCATGCAAGTAGCCTCGATGAACCCCAAAGACGTCAAAGAATTGATGGCTCAGGAATATATCCGTGACGGCGGGCAGACCGTTGAACGCTTAATTAAAGCCCTCAGTGGCAAGATCGGCGAAAAAATGGTGGTCAGCCGCTTTATCCGTTATAAAATCGGCGAGTAACTCCCTATAATAAACCCGTGAAAGATTTTGTTGGTGCTGCCCTCAGTAAAACTCGTGCGCGGTCAAAGCAGTCATTCCCTCTTTTCAAATGGGTGATTATGCCAGTGATATTAGTCGCGGTGGTTTTACTTGGTTGGCTGATGCTGCGCACACTGCAGTGGTCGGATTTTGTCCAAACTGAGAGTCAAACCACGGCGCTGTTTTTGAGCGAAAAAGTAGAGCAATCAGGCGCTTACGTGGTGCAGTTTTTGTTCGATGAATTGGAAGTAGACGTCTATCCGATTCCGTCCGACTTGCCCATAGCAGTAGCGGGGGGTTATGGTAGCTATCGGTTTCAGGCTGTCTATCCACTCTTAGTTCTTGAGGGAAAAGAGTTGCCATATATTCGCTCCGCCGTGAGCCTTTCCATTGGTGTTTTATTAGATGAATTGTGGCACGCAGATGTAACTACCCTCGATCTCACGAGTAAAACCCGTTTTCAGGCTTTTTTACTGCGCCATTTACTCAGTAATCGCCAGGTGTCGTTCCCACAGAAGGTAGCTTGGTTAGCGCTGGTTTTTGACCAACGCACTGACTATGTGATACACGAGCCGCTAACGTCATTACCATCGCCCGTTTTTGAGCAACTCAACTATGGGAGTGAGCAGTCAACTTGCACGGTCGCGCTCATTAATACCACCCCATTAGCAGGTTTGGCTGGTCGGATTGCTAGCTTGCTGGAAAGCCACCATTTCCGAGTAGTACGAACTACCAGCGACGACACGTCAGTGGCAAGAACCACCGTCCTATTCGCCGACCCATTTTTGCCCGATTGTCGGTTGGTGATAGAGAAACTGGAAAAATTAGTGCCGGGGGGAGTGGAGAAGCAGGTGAATACTGAGGAAACTATTCGTCATCGCGCTGATTTAGTGGTGCGTTTGGGCAATGATTTGGCTAACTGAGCTTAAGAAACCTGACTAGAGGAAGGGATTAATAGTCTTCACCCTTGTTGATTTTCTCGAGAGTATCTTCAAAATCGTCGTTACGGTCGTCTTCCTGTTCACCCGTTTCTACTGGGATATCGTCTTCAATCAAAAACTCCTCATCAATGTTGGCCGGGGTAGAAGTAGTGCTGGTTTTACTAACTGGGAAAGACTGGAGGTGCTTGTTTTTAGGCGAGGTTCTTACTTCCCGCAGGTGCACACTGCAGTTGTTGTCGGCAAACGAGTGAATCAGGCAAGCGTATTCGTTACCGCGTCTGATCAGTTTATTCAGTCGATAGGAAAGATCATCGGGCAGAGCCCCAATGTATTTACCATCTTCTGTTTCTACGGAGATGTATTTATCTTTTTTGACGAAAATCTTGCAGGTTTGGCCGACACGCAGTTTGGAAAGCACATCCTTGCGGGCGAGTCGATGCAGTTCGGTAATTTTGGTTTTCCCTGGTTCTTCAATGAAGTAGGTATTGGAAAGGGGAGCGGTGGCGACACTTTTATTTTTGAGATTCGCTAAATGTTTGCGAGCGATCAGATTGGACTTGTCTTTTTCCAGTACCGCTTTAAAAGCCTGGCGTGCTTTGACCGGTTTTTTGAGGTGCATGTAAGCTAACCCAAGACGGTTCATGGCGCCCAGATCGTTTTCTGACCGTGAAAGGAGCTCGGTATTAATCTCGACGGCTTCTTCCCAATCTTGGTTTTTGGCTGCGCTGATGGCTTCTTGAACGAGAGTGGCGTATTTTTTCATGAATATGTCGCTTGCTTGCCCAAGGATATTACTGGCAGCCTCATGTATTGTCAACCTGAAAGTTACCGCCTACAATTTGGCCTAGGAAGAAGACGAGAAAGGGTGTGAATTATGGCCGGTCACAGCAAGTGGCATAACATCAAAAACCAGAAAGCCAAGGTCGACGCCAAGAAGGGCAAGATTTTTGGCCAATTAGCCCGCCAAATTCGGATCGCGGTCAAAGAGGGTGGTTCTGGCGATCCACAGCATAACGCCACTCTCCGAACGCTTTTGGAGAAAGCCAGGGCGGAAAACATGCCCAAAGAGAAGATCCAGCGAGCAATTGACGTGGGTTTAGGGAAGGGAGTGGGTGGTGAGCTGCGTGAAATCAGCTACGAAGGCTATGGGCCAGGTGGAGCAGGATTTTTGGTGGTAGCTGTCACCAATAATGCTAATCGTACCACCAGTGAAATCAGAGAGATTTTTTCTCGCTTTGGTGGTTCGATTGGCGCTCCGGGGTCAGTGATGTATATGTTTACTCGAGGAAATGATGGGGGATATATTACCACTATGCCGTTTCCGATCACCGACTCAAACCAACAAGAACAACTGCAAAAAATCCTGGATGTGTTGAACGAACATGATGACGTTGAGGAAGTTTTTTGTACAGGGGAATGGGAAGGGAAAGAGTAGGGAATATGCGGCGCAGAGAGAAATTTGTCTTGGCTTCAGCGGTCTTGAGTTTGGGATTGTTGCTGGTTCAATATATCGGTTTGGAGTGGCGCTACTGGGGGTTAGGAGTGTTTGTGCTGGTGACGTATTTGGTGTCTGCTTGGGCCTTGGCTGATGATCTTCAACCTCACGAGTGGTTGACTATTTTGCCATTTCCGGCCTTGTATGCCGGCTCGGTGTCTTTGTTTTATTTTCTTCTGCCGGGTGCCCTGGTGACTCGGGTTTTAATCTTGGGTTTGTTCGGCGGAGGCATGTATGGTTTGTTTTTGACCAACAATATTTTCTCAGTTGCCAAAGGGAGAACCATCCAGCTTTTGTATGCTGCTCACGCTGTAGGCCTGTTTTTCAGCTTGTTTACATCCATGTTGACCACGAATGCTATCTTCTCCCTACGACTGCCATTTTATTGGAACGCGCTGTTGGTGGGGTTAGTTCACTTTCCACTGATTATGATGGGTCTTTGGTCGATTAAACTCGAGCCGTTTATCAGCAGCAAAATTCTCAATTTCACGATTTTACTGACGTTGATTTTGGTGGAGTTAGTGACGCTGTTTTCATGGATTCCGCTGCCGGCTTGGCACGTGGCACTCTTGGTAATGGGGGTGTTGTATATTGGGCTGGGGGTTTTGCAGAGCCAGCTGCGGGAGCGCTTATTCCAAAACACGGCCAATGAATACTCGCTGGTGGCGATTTTTCTCGGGGTAATCTTTTTAATCCTGTTTCCTTGGAAATAACCAAAATTCATCTTTGTTGTTTTGTTTAGATATGATAGGATCTATTTCGTATGTGGAACAGAGAACATCATTTATATTCCGGTTTAGCTATTGGTTTTGACGGCGTCGTTGGCGACGTTTTTCCACCAAGTAATCCCAAACAAGTGAAAGAGACAACGGCAGCGTCGGTCTTGGCTGTTGATGACCAAGCCTTGCAAGAGCTTTTGGCTCGGGGAAACCAAGGAGATATGCTCAAGGCTATCGATGCCATTAGTCATTTGTCTAATCCAAAGTCTTTAGAAGATCCGCGCACCAAACCCCACCGCGCCGCTCGCTTACTGATTCAAGCCATCCGTGATGCACTGATAGTACATCACAACCCATCCTTGGCTGAGGCCTTGGCTGAAGGACTCAATAAACCCGATATTCGCAGAAAATTGAGTAAAAATCAGATTTTAACCACGGAGGTAAATGCTGTGTTTATTATTCTAGGCAAACTGAAAGGGCATCAAGACCTGTCAGAACAAGCAGCAGTGGTAGAATTTTTGACCAGCAAACTGGCCGAGGATAGTGAATTTAATCACCCAAGATAAACGCGTCAAAAAACGCTGATTTTTAGCCTGGAATCCAGGCTAATTTTGGTTAAGGGGAGGGTGGACTAGAGGAAACTAGGCTTGAAGCCGGGTTTTGAGGAAGGAAAAGTTTCTCGAGTGATATTGTTTTTCCAGATTAGAAATATAACTTATTTTTGACTGCAATTTACGAAAAAAACATTGATACAGCAAAGAAATAGGGTAGTGGCACTAAGAAATGGGGCAGTGGACCAGGGAGAAAAGGGGAAGATGATATAGTTTGATACATTGTGGAAAACTCAACTTGTTATAGGGTTACCCGTGAAAAAGTTATAGGACAATACCAGGCTAAGTGATATAGTTTTATACAGCACTACTGCTTCATCTGCCGGGATGTTGCAAGAATAAACTAACCTGGTTTAGCCTGGACTAGGAACATCCAAGTCCCGAGGAAGAAAGCACAAAAAACCCGAATGGCCGTTTTTGGCTCCTTTAGTGAGATGGCTCTCTTTTGAGGGCAGTGTGGAATTATGGGGAGAAATAAAAAGAATGATTGTTTTTACACTTCAATAGAGAAGGGTAACACCCCTCCCTTTTATTAGCGACCTGCCCAAACAAGCCTGGCCAATTATGTCGCACAATATAACTTTTACGACGTAATGTCAGGCTAGGCTAGAGCCTGCCTGGTTTGACTCTTGGCCCGTTTTCCCCTGAAATTGAGTTGTTTCTCCCCTGTTCCCGAGACTATTATTTCAATTACTCTGCTCTTTATTTTCAGCTTATTATTCTTGAGTTTGGCCGAGGCTCAATTTTAGCCTGGTATGATCTGGATTTTATGGTTGCCCCGTTGTGGTTGACCAGGGTTTTTTCTCTGGTGTAGTCTGGCAGAAGCTTTTTTTGCCTGGCCGTGGCCGTGGTGCTCGTTTTGGAAATAAAGATTGATACATCAATCTAATTAACTTAAACGACCAATGGCTCGTTTAACCGGGAATCAGCCGTTTTTGGGGCGCTCATGGGCTTGGAAATAGATGGCAAACTGAATGATTAGTGAGTAGCAAAGTGACGGTAAGTTATTTGTCTCAACGCTCTCAAAATGGAATATAGCAAAATTGCTATATTCAAAAAATAGGATGGGCAAAATAACTTTTTTGACCATAAGCAAAAGGCGACCTGTCGGTTACCAGAATTTAAATTAGCGCCTCAAGCCGCTTTTTCGGCAGAATTATCGAGTTAAAAGGTATGAAACCGAAAAAGTGTCATACATTTTTAGTTGATCTGCCCGAGAGAATCTTGACTTATTGGTTTTAGCAGCTGACTCGCCTGTCTGACAATGACTTATAGTATTCTCACCTATTTAGCGGTCTTTTTACACTATTTTCTTATTTATTTTTGACGGTTGGTGGCTTTTCTTCTACTATTGGGGGTAGGAACGTATGCCAATTTCGACCGCGCCCTCCCCCAGCATGATCGATTTCCTCGAGTCACTCGAGGTGGAACGCAACTTAAGTCCGTTGACGGTGCGCAATTATGGCCATTATCTCCGTCGGTTTATCGACTGGTTCGAGGCTGCCGGTCACACTGACCTCAAGGAGCTTGATCCAGACGTTTTGCGCAAATACCGGGTTTACTTGGCGCGTTTTGCTGATGATCAAGGCAGAACACTGTCCAAAAAGACCCAAAGCTACTATATTATTGCCCTTCGTAGCTGGCTCAAGTGGTTGGTGAAAAACGACGCGCCAGTGCTACATCCGGAAAAGGTGGAGTTACCCAAGTCAGAATCAATCCCAATGAAGTTTGTCTCCGCCGAAAAAATTCAGCGTTTACTCGAGATGCCGGATCTTGCCAAGCCGCAGGGTTTGCGTGATCGAGCGATGTTGGAAGTGCTGTTTTCCACTGGGCTACGGGTCAGCGAATTAGTCAAGTTAAACCGAGATCAGATCGATATCGACCGGCGTGAGTTTGGGGTGATCGGCAAAGGCCGCCGACCTCGAGTAGTATTTTTGAGTGATAAGGCCGCAGAATGGCTAACTCGTTGGCTCAACTCTCGGGAAGACAACTGGCGGCCGATCTTTATCCGTTTTGCCGGTCAAAAACCTGATCTGCTGGCCGATGGGGAGGAAATGAGGCTGACCACCAGAAGTGTGCAGCGACTGGTGGATCGTTATAGTCGGCGGGCTCACCTACCAATTAAACTCTCGCCGCATGGCATTCGTCATAGTTTCGCGACTGATTTACTCAGTAACGGCGCCGGTTTACGAGATGTCCAGGAAATGTTGGGGCACAAAAACATCGCCACCACTCAGATTTACACCCACGTCACCCAACCACAGTTGAAAAAAGTGCATCAAAAACATCATTCTAAAGTACAATAGTACATATTGATTTATATTAAAAAAGTATTTGATATTTTTTATAGTATATTAATACTATTAATATATATTTCGATTGTTTAAATTAAAGTGATGTGAGGACGACAGCAAGTCCCGTGAGGTGATAAAAATCGCTGGTCGGCGATCGTTAACAAACGAAGAGTGGAAAAACACGCTCCTTTTTGATTTTGGGTTGGCATGAACGGACAAACTATTGTTGTGAACGGGTTAAATGATCGGTTATTCCCTACTTCGCTGCTTTCTCGCAATAGAATTACTCTAGGACATTAGCAGATAACCTCTATTTCTGCTAATATCGGGTTTTCAATATTTTCTCTGGTATATCAATCTAATTTTGTATGACTTTTTCTTTGCTGGCTGTGGATAAATAACCGCTTTCCGCTTTAAAAGCGGCTGTTGACACATGTACAAAGAATATCAAAAAAGATCATAAAAAAAGTGTCAAAGCGTTGTGAAACTTGAGTGGCTGATGGTACAATCGCTGCCGTTCTTTTACAATATGAATGAAAGGGCCTGTAGCGCAGTTGGTTAGCGCGTCTGCATGGCATGCAGAAGGTCAGGGGTTCGAATCCCCTCAGGTCCACAGAACTTGACTAGATGCGCCGATACCCTCTTGCCAAAATAACCCCTCAAATTTGCATTGCAATGCAGTGCAAATATCGGGAGTCATTTCTACGGAGGGGTATCTTACTTCACGAGCAAAGATTTATTTTTGTTTAGTTTCTTTGGTTTTTCCGGCTTTTTCGGGAGCTTCTTCCAACTCGCTCGTCACGGCTACCGCCACGACTGGATTGTCACTCTTAAGTTTCATTAAAATGACGCCCTGAGTTGGCCTAGTCAGTGTTGGAATCGATCTTTTATTGATCGGGAGTTTGATCGTTTGACCGTCTTTAGTGCTAATGACTACCTCTTTGTTACTGTCACTCAAGATACGCGCGGAAGCGACCTTGCCGGTTTTTTTGGTAATTTCCGAGACCTTAACCCCCAGACCAGAGCGTTTTTGGACCGGATAATACTTCAGTTGGGTGCGTTTACCCAGGCCATTCTCGGTGACCAGCAGGAGTGAGGTGTCCTCAAGATATTTTTTGTCATCCGGGAAGGCTTCTACCCCCACCACGTAGTCATCTTTTTTGAGAGTGATACCTTTCACTCCCTTGGTGTCGCGTTGGGAGGTCTTAACCTCGGTTTCACTAAAGCGAATCGATTTCCCATTATGAGTCACCAGCATAAGGTGATCTTTCCCAGTGGTGACTCGACCCCAGACTAGCTCGTCATTTTTATTGAGGGTGATAGCCACAATCCCGTTTTGGCGGATGTTTTCGTAGAGTTTGACGGCGGTTTTCTTCACTAAGCCCTCACGAGTGGCCAAGGTAATGAATTTTTCCGCGTCTTGTTTCTGATCAACAGAAAGTACGGCCCTAACGCTCTCCTCTGGTAGTAAATTGACGAGATTGACGATCGCTGTGCCCTTAGCTTGGCGAGATGCCTCAGGAATTTCGTACGTCTTGAGTCGGAACACGCGGCCTTTGTTGGTGAACAAGAGCAGCGTGTCATGAGTGGTACAGCTGATGATCGCCTGCAGGACATCCTCTTCCTTCATTTTCAGGCCCGCACTCCCCTTCCCGCCTCTGGATTGGGAGCGCAGAGCGCCGGGACTCATGCGTTTAATGTAGCCGCTCTCGGTTAAGGTAATGACCGTCGTTTCATTGGCGACCAAATCTTCTTCACTAAACTCACCGACTTTTCCTTTGACCAGTTTGGTGCGGCGCTCATCGCCGTAGGTGTTAATGACTTCCTTCATTTCTTGATTAATCACGTCGAGGATGTCTTGGGGTGAGGTTAAGAGTTTCAACAGCTGGTCCATCTTTTCTTTGATGGCTTTGTATTCGTCCTCGATTTTCTGACGCTCGAGTGCAGCCAACCGCTTGAGTTGCATTTCCAGAATAGCAATGGCCTGTCGCTCAGAGAGGCCAAACTTTTTGATCAAAGCGACACGCGCCGCATCAGTGTCTTTGGATTTTTTGATCGTTTCGATGACCGCGTCGAGATTTTTGAGGGCGATGAGTAAACCTTCCAGGATATGGGCGCGGTCGCGGGCCTCGATCAATTCATGTTGGCTGCGGCGGACGACCACCAGTTGGCGGTGCTCGATGTATTCTTTGAGTACTTGACGCAAATTCATCAACTGCGGCGTGCCGTCACTAGTCAAAGCCACCATGTTCATCGAGAAAGTGTCTTGCAGTTCGGAGTATTTAAAAAGTTTGTTGAGGACGACTTTAGGGCGGGCATCGCGCTTGAGTTCGATCACCATGCGCATGCCCTTGCGGTCCGACTCATCTCTGAGATTTTTAATGCCCTCGATCTTTTTGTTTCTGGTCAGATCGGCAATTTTCATCAATAGGCGCGCTTTGTTAACTTGGTATGGTAGTTCAGTGACGATGATTTTGTAGCCATTTTTGCCGTCTTCCTCGATATCGGCCTTGGCACGTACGACAATGCGACCTTTGCCGGTGCGGTAAGCCTCTTGAATCGCTTTAAAGTCATACATGATGCCGGCGGTGGGGAAATCTGGGCCTTGGATATCGGTCATCAGCTCTTCGAACTCGATGGTACTGTCGAAATCACCGGCCAATTGGTGAGGATCAGCAGTGACGACGGCATCAATCGCTTGATTGTTGGCTAAATCGCTCTTTTGCTTGGCTTCTGCGGCTGGGAGCACCGGGGTTTCGACTGTAGCCTTGCCTTTTTTAATCATGGCCATGATGGCGCTACCCACTTCCGTCAAGTTATGTGGCGGAATCTTGGTGGCCATGCCGACCGCGATCCCCTCAGAACCCATCAGGAGAAGATTTGGTAATCGGGTTGGTAGGACGGCCGGCTCTTGGAGTGAACCGTCAAAGTTGTCGACGAACGGCACAGTGTTTTTACCGATGTCAGCCAGCAGTTCCTGGGCAATTTTGGCCAGCCGCGCTTCGGTGTACCGCATGGCCGCTGGACTATCGCCGTCAACTGAGCCGAAGTTACCCTGCCCATCAACCAGTGGGTAGCGCATGCTAAAGTTTTGGGCCAAGCGGACCATGGCCATATAGACCGATGAATCACCGTGTGGGTGGTATTTACCTAAGACGTCTCCCACAATCCGAGCTGATTTTTTATACGCACTGCCCGGCACAATGCCGCTCTTATACATCGAGTAAAGGATTCGGCGGTGCACTGGTTTCATGCCATCGCGGACATCAGGCAAAGCCCGAGCTACAATGACGCTCATGGCGTAATCAAGGTACGATTTTTCCATCTCGGTGATAATCGAGGTGTGTTTCACCTTGCCAAACTTGGTTTCCTCAATTGAGCCCATCACCGGACCACCGTTGCCATTAGTCACGGTTTTACCCTCAATTGGTAGTTGTTTTTCTTGGTTTTCGCTCATAAGTTATTGCAACGCTTTCTCAATGGCAGGGGCGATTTCTTTCTTGCGTGACATTTTTGAGCCGATATCAAGGATATTGTCGGCGACTTGACCACCAAAGGCTTTTTGCGCCACTTGCGCCTCTTCATCACCCAGGATTAACAGTTTCGTGTTGACCTGCAGAATGTCAGTGATGGCGACAAACAGCAGATCGACTTTTTCCTCGGCTTTGACTTTGGCCATGGCTTTTAAGAGCGCCACTTTTTTCTGAGTTAAAATCTCTGCTTGTTCAACCGTTTCCAACTGATCAATGAAAACTTTTTTGGCAAAATCAAACACTTTGTAGTCATTGCGAACAACTTGTTCGTCAGTGAGTGAAGAGATGTTTGATTTGGCCTTGAAAATCTCGAGCGTAAAGGCATCGATATCAGTGATACCCGCCAGCTCAGCTAAGGCTTGCCCAAACTTACGGTCTTTATCAGTCGTAATCGGCGACTTGTAGCCGACGGTGTCAGAAAGAATGGCTGCAAGCATAAGGCTTGCGAGAGTTTTATCAGGTTTGACCCCGTTTTGTTTCATGAGGTAATAAATGATGGTGTTAGAGGAACCCCAGACTTTAAAAGTCATAAAAATAGGCTGAGGAAGATTCAAGTGAGCTTTGTGGTGGTCGATGATCTCAACGATTTGGTCGTTGGCCAAACCCGCCAAACGCTGCGATTCTTCATTGTGATCCACTAGTACGACTTGATCTTGCTGGCCGATATCATTGGCCGTAATTACCTGGGGCGCGGTCACCCTGAATTTTTCAAACAAATACGTTGTTTCTGGATTCAGTGGATCGGTGATCACGGCCTCTACTTTACTGTACCCGAACGCCGGCTCATGTTTGAAAAGATACTCTAATGCCATAGCGGCAACGACCGAATCAGTATCAGGTTTAGTGTGGCCGATGATGTAAGTTTTATTCATAATTTCCTTTCAAAAATATTATTTATTTTTCTTCTTCTCAAATCTCGAAAATGTCTGTATACGCTTTGTTATCCAATCAGCCAGATTTTCTCAGTGATCAGTCGAAAAATAAACAATATTTTTTTCAGGTTCCTTTCTGCCTAAACATCCAGCTCGGCCAACTTGGCGCGGGTCTGGATAAATTTTTTGCGTGGTGGTACTTCGTCGCCCATCAGGGTCATGAAGGTCCGGTCGGCTTTTTCGGCGTCGTCGATGGTAATTTTCTTAATAATGCGAGTCTCTGGGTTCATGGTGGTGTGCCACAGTTGCTCTGGGTTCATTTCACCCAGACCTTTGTAGCGTTGAATACCGATTTGAGAATTAGTTTTGTCTTTCTTAAGTTCTGCCACTACTTGATCGCGTTCTTCATCGGAATAGACATAGCGTGACTGTTTGCCGGCAGTCACTTTATAAAGCGGTGGCAGTGCCACGTACAGGTGTCCGGCTTGGACGACTTCCGGCATATGGCGGAAGAAAAAGGTCAGGCCCAGGGTGGTGATGTGCTCGCCATCAACATCCGCGTCGTTCATCAGAATGATCCGGTGATACCTGAGCTTATCAGGTTCGAAAGTTTCACCAATGCCGGCACCCAAAGCGATGATGAGGTTTTTAATCTCTTCTGAAGAGACGAGTTTGTCCAGGCGAGCGCGCTCGGTATTAAGAATCTTCCCTCGCAGCGGAAAAATGGCTTGGAACTTGCGGTCACGGCCTTGCTTGGCGCTGCCGCCGGCGCTGTCACCCTCGACGATGTAGATCTCGGAGGCAGCTGGGTCACGGCTTTGGCAGTCAGCCAGTTTTCCTGGCAGTGACGCACCCTCTAAAACACCTTTTCTGACCACCGCGTCTTTAGCCGCCCGGGCTGCTAATCGAGCACGAGCTGACAGGAGTACTTTACCAGTGACAGCTCGGCCAACCGAAGGATTTTCCTCCAGGAAGGTTTGAAACGCTTCCTTAAACACTTGATAGACGGCCGATTGTGCCTCATTGTTATTCAGTTTTGATTTAGTTTGTGATTCAAACTGTAGGTCGTTGGCGGGCATTTTGACAAAGACCACCGCCGTGAGCCCCTCTTTGAGGTCTTCAGCGGTAAAAGCTTCTTTTTCCTTGGTGAGCCCATTTTTTTCAGCGTATTCCCGCACTACTCGAGAGAGCGACAGTCGAAAACCATTGACGTGAGTACCACCATCAGGGGTGCGAATGACGTTGACGTAACTGTCCACTTTTTCTGTGTAAGTATCGTTATATTGTAGTGCTACCTCCACACCGATGTGTTTTTTGGTGGTGTCATCTTGCCAGTCGCCGCTGGTATAAAAGACTGAGTGGAGAGTCTTTTTGCCGCCATTAAGGTGTTCGACAAGCGAGCGAATGCCACCCTCAAAGTAGAAGTGTTGAGTGGTGTCTTCAATTTCATCGGTGAATTGGAAGTAAATGCCGGCCATGAGGTATGCTCGGTCTTTGATGATCTGTTTTAAGGTTTTGGTATTAAATTTGGTCTCGGTAAAAATAACTGGGTCAGGGATAAACTGCACCACTGTCCCTGACGGTTGGTCAATAAAATGTTTGATATATCCGTTACACATTTCTTGGACTTTTTTCTCTGGAATTTGAGTTACTGCCACTTTTGGCTTGCCTTGGGTATAGGCTTGGTAGTAGTATTTGCCGTCTCGTTTGACCACGACCTGCATAAAGCTTGATAGAGCATTGACGGCCGAAGAGCCAACCCCGTGTAACCCGCCGGAAGCTTTATACGCTGTTTCATCAAACTTGCCGCCCGCGTGAAGCTTGGTCATCACAATCTCGAGTGCCGAGACGCCGGAGACGTGTTTTTCCACTGGAATACCTCGACCATTGTCAACCACGGTAATAACCTCTGAACCGAGGTTTTTGGTGCCAGCCAGTTTTTGATGCTGCTCTGTGGTGGCGGCGCGGAAAATCCGAATGGTTTTGCCATACCCAACGATGGCTTCATCGACTGCATTATCGAGAATTTCTTGAGCCAGGTGGTGTAAACCCTTACTATCGGTCGAGCCAATGTACATACCCGGCCGTTTGCGGACCGGCTCTAAGCCCTCGAGGACTTTAATATCTTTGGCTTGATAGGACAAGGTTGATTTTGATGCAATCATAAACAAATTGAGACTCTCTTTTGTACCATATTCTCCTCCCTATTTGAAGAGTCTTGTACCTCAAGTGGAAGCGGCCTGTTGCCTGATTTGGAGTAAACAGTGCTCCATGACGAGCCGGATGTTGCCATTTTTTTCCAAAGCAGTCAGCGCTGCTAACAAACTTCGCCTCACAAACGAGGTGACTGGTTGATCATTGTCAGCTGCTAGTTGGCGGCTGATGGCTCGCAACACTTGTTGAGTGAGTTGATTATCTTTGAAGGTTTCGGCTAAATCAATCAGCTCACTATAAGAAAAAGCTTCAGGTTGAATGAGAAATTTTTTAAGACTCTCCTGTTCGGGCGGACTGGAGGCAGTTGGTTTGTCGTTCGATTCGGTCCAAATGATTTCCCGGCAGCGAGAGATCAAGGTTGGCAGCAGTGTCCGGCCGGGGTAAGTAGCTAAAATGAGTTGAGTATTGGCTGGTGGTTCTTCGACGATTTTCAGCAGAGCGTTTTGGGCTGGTACAGTGGTGGTATGTACGGCGCACACAATCAGCGTTTGCGGCTCGCTTGCTGCCCGGGCAAAACTACTGTGGCGTAACAACTCTCGTACCAAGCCGATCGTGACGGTCTCTCCGTCGGGATTGAAAAAAAATGGCTGTGAGCGTGAGCCTTGATTCTCCAAAAAACTATTGACTGCGGATCGGTACTCTACTCCCTCTGGCAGAGTGAGTAGAATTGATGCAGAAAAGAGTGGTACGAAACCTTTTTTTCTCATAAGACTTCTGTCATTATATTCCATGAGATATGACCGAGCCTGCCCAGGTTTCACCAGCAGCCCCTGTTTCTGTTACGCCCCAGCATTTTCTCGATATTCTGGTGCGTGATAAAAAATTGACTGAGGAGCAGCTCAATCAAATCAAAAGTGAACAGTTGATTACAGGTAAGACTTTTGAAGAGTTGTTACTGGGGAAAAAGTTGGCCTCAGAGCTGGAGATTGCCCAAGCCAAAGCCACTTTTAACAATCTCTCCTTAGTCCGCGTGACGGAAATGAGCGCTTCGCCTGAGGCCTTAAATCTAGTTGGCGAAGGGGTGGCCCGCCGCTACAAAGTGTTGCCGTACGCGTATGACAAAGAAAACCGGGTGCTAAAAGTGGCCATGAGCGACCCACTGGACTTGGCGGCGGTTAATTTTTTGAAGCAGAAAACCGGTCTTAGTCTGGAGGTGGCCGCGGCCGTCCCCTCAGAGCTGGAAAAAGCGCTCACGGAACAATTCTCTCAAGATCTTTCTTCTGAAGTGACCCAGGCTTTGGAACAAAATGACTTGCGGGCTGAAAAAATTGTCAAGGCTGATACTCCCTCGCGCGCTGAAGTAGTGAGAGACGCGCCGATCAATCGCATCGTAGAGACGGTCTTGGATTTTGCGGTCAAAGCGCGAGCTTCGGACATTCATATTGAACCTCAGATTGGCAAGACGAAGGTGCGTTATCGGATTGATGGGATCTTGACTGAGCGGCTGGTTCTGCCGCAGAGCGTTCATGATGCCGTAGTTTCACGCATTAAGATCTTGGCTAACCTCAAAATCGACGAACGACGGATCCCGCAGGACGGCCGTTTTAATTACATCGCTGATGGGAAGGAAATTGACCTGCGTATTTCCACCCTACCGACGATTCACGGTGAAAAAGTGGTGATGCGGCTCCTGCAGAAAAATGCCGCAGTCCCCTCTTTGGAAGAGTTAGGTTTGACGGGATTGGCGCTCAAACATTTACAAGATTTAATTAAAGTCCCTCGCGGCATTATTCTGGTCACTGGTCCCACTGGCTCTGGTAAAACGACGACTTTGTACTCAGTGCTACATCAACTAAATACTCCTAAAGTCAACATCATGACGATTGAGGATCCAGTGGAGTACCAAATTCCTGGTATCAGCCAAGTCCAGGTGAATCCTCAAGCTGGTTTGACCTTTGCCACCGCGCTGCGCTCTTTCCTGCGTCAGGACCCTAACATTATCATGGTGGGAGAAATTCGTGATGCCGAGACGGCCGAGTTAGCGATCCAGGCTTCATTAACGGGCCATTTGGTGTTATCCACTTTGCACACGAACTCAGCTGCCGGGGCGATCCCGCGGTTACTAGATATGGGGGCAGAGGCGTTTCTACTCTCCTCCACCGTGACGCTGATTATGGCTCAACGGGTGCTACGGCAGATCAATCCTGCTTACAAGGAACAATACACTCCTGACCCGGCGGTGGTAGAGGACGTGAAGCAGGTGTTGGGTGAACGCTATACCCAGTGGTGCCAAAAAAGTAAGACCGATCCTAATAAATTGGTGTTGTACCGGCCGGCGGCCACCCGGCCAACGACCGAGCCTGACTACCTTGGCCGCATCGGCATTTTTGAGGTCTTGCCAGTTAGTGAGCAAGTCAGTCACCTGATTATCGAAGGCAAGTCTGACGCTGAGCTGGAGAAAGCGGCCGTTGATAACGGGATGCTCCTGATGAAGCAGGATGGTTATATCAAGGCTTTGGAGGGAGTTACCACTATTGAAGAAGTACTGCGAGTAGCAGAGTCTAAATAAAAGGGATGATAATGTCAGAGCCCATTCAACCTCAACTCACCAACCAGCCTCTCAACATCCAATTACTGTTGGATACTTTAATCCAACGTGATGGGTCAGATCTTCATTTTTTAGTTGGTTCTCCACCTCATCTGCGGGTAAACGGTCAATTGGCACCAGCGGAAAACACCGTGCCGCTCACCCAAGAGTTGGCTGAACAACTGATTGGCTCACTTTTGTCACCCGAGCAGTTGGAATACTTGCGCGCCAATAAAGAACTCGACTTTGGCTATCAATATAATGAGCAAGCTCGATTCAGGGTGAATGTCTATTATGAAAAAGGTCAGTTAGCCGCCGCACTGCGGCTGATCCCAACCAAAATTCGCACTGTTGATGAGCTGGGGCTGCCCGCACTCTTTCATCAATTAAGTCATTTTTCACAAGGACTTATTTTAGTCACTGGTCCGACGGGTGAGGGCAAGTCAACCACCCTGGCGGCCGTAATTGATGAAATTAACCACACCAGAAGCGAGCATATTATCACGGTTGAAGACCCAATCGAGTTTGTCTATGTGCCCGATAAAAGCATTATTTCCCAGCGAGAAGTGAATCGTGACACTCACTCTTGGGACTTGGCGTTGCGCTCGGCTCTGCGTGAGGATCCAGATGTGGTATTAATTGGCGAGATGCGTGACTTTGAGACGATTGCTTCAGCGATTACGATCGCTGAGACTGGTCATTTAGTATTGGCGACTTTGCACACGGCCACCGCTGCCCAGACGGTAGATCGAATCATCGACGTTTTCCCGGCTCACCAGCAAGATCAGGTCAGGATGCAGTTGGCCGCCACTTTACGAGTGGTGGCTTCTCAACGCCTGGTGCCAAGGAGTAGTGGCGGAATGCAAGCAGTTTTTGAGTTAATGATTGCCAACTCAGCCATTCGCAATCTCATTCGCGAGAACAAGACTCACCAGATTGATAATGTTATTCAAACCTCCACCGCTGATGGCATGACGCTCATCGAAAATGACTTATTAAGGTTAGTCCAACAGGGTGTCATTTCTAAAGAGAGAGCGATAATGACGGCCTTCCGCCCCACGGAGTTAAATCGGCTGTTGGGTGAGGGACAACCGTAACCAATTAGGCACAGTATGTCGATTTTTTCTTATACGGCCAAAAACGCGCACGGTGAAACAGTCAAGGGCAAGGTGGAAGCGCAAAACCGTCAGCAGGCAGCTGGCGTGCTGATGAATCGCGGGCTGTTGGTAATTGATGTCATAGCTCAGAGTGACACCGGCCTGTCGTTCATGACTGGATTTCTCAATAAAGTGAGGCATGATGACCTAGTGAACTTCACCCGCCAGTTGGCCACGATGGTCAGTGCCGGTTTGCCGTTGGCCACTGGCTTGAGTATTTTGCGTGATCAAAACAACCCGGCAATGGCCGAAGTGGTGAGTAACCTCTTGCGTGAAATTGAAAGCGGCAACGCTTTTGCCAAAGCTTTGGAGAGACAACCTGATGTTTTCGATCGAATTTATATCCAGTTAGTCAAGGCCGGCGAGGTAGGTGGGGTGTTGGATAAAGTGATGGATAAATTGGCCGAGAACTTGGAGAAAGACAAAGAGTTTCGGGGTAAAACGAAGGGTGCCATGATTTATCCAGTTATTGTCTTGATTGCGATGGTGATTGTTGGCTTTGTGATGATGGTGTTTGTGATCCCCAAACTCACAGATATGTACAAGGACTTTGGGGCCGAGCTGCCTTTACCCACCCTGATTCTCATTTCCATCGCTAATTTTCTGACTCGTTTTTGGTGGGCCTTTATTTTATTGACGGTTGGCGGGGTGGCGGCCTTGCGCAATTGGTACAAGACCTCACTTGGCCAACACAAGATTGATCAGTGGTTATTGAAAGTGCCGATCATCGGTAATCTGCGGCAAAAAATTATTTTGACGAACTTTGCCAGAACACTGTCCTTGCTTTTAAGTTCTGGGGTCCCGCTCTTGAGTTCGTTGAATATAGTCTCGGCGGCCATGGGCAGTATTTTATACCGGGACGCGATGAGTGAAGTAGCCCAGAAAGTGGAAAAAGGCGTGCCGCTTTCTCGAGCGATGTCGGTCTATGACTTGTTTCCCGGAATACTCCATCAAATGTTGGCGGTCGGTGAGGAAACAGGCAAATTGGACGAAGTACTTTTAAAACTCTCTAAATACTTTGAATCAGAAAGTGAACAGGCGGTGAAAAACCTGACAGCCGCTATGGAGCCACTGATCATGGTGGTCTTGGGTCTTGGTGTCGGCGCCATGGTGATTGCCATCATCATGCCGATCTACAGTTTGACTAGCCAATTTTAAACTTTTATTCCCCTGCTTGCCTTGCATACTTGATTTAGTGTACGCTGATAGTAACCAGTAGAAACCCTTGAGGGAGAAAAGGCCTATGAAATTCCTGTCCTACTTGAAAAACCTCCGGCACCAAGCCGGCTTTACGATGATTGAGCTTTTGATCGTCATCGCTATCTTGGGTATTTTGGCGATTGCTGTGTTGGCGGCGATCAACCCGATTGAGCAGATCAATAGAGGTCGGGATACTGGTAGCCGGTCTGATGCTGAGCAACTGATCAGTGCCATTGACCGCTATTATGCCTTTAATGGGTATTATCCATGGCAGACTGGTGCTTCGGACACCGCTAATGTGGCTTTAAGCTGGACTCACTTTGAAGATTCAAGCAGTTTTACTGACAGTGCTGGGGTTTGTAAAGTGGGTGAAAAACTGGGCACTGCCACTACGGCTGGCTGTACTGGCGCTGACGAACTCAAACAGAGCTTTTTGGACCGAGTATCGGAAGCGTCGTACAACTATTTATATGTTTATAACACTGGTGAGCAAGGCAGTAGCACCTACGCTTGTTTCCAGCCGCGCTCTCAAGCTTTTGTGCAGGAAGTGGATGAACGCTTGGACCCGGACGGAGATGGCACCTTTGATAACTATCCGGCCGACTACCCGGCGGCTGACGCCATTGGTAACACCGCCGAGTGCGGGCCAAGCGGTAACTGTGTCTGTATCCCGTAGCGGTATACTGACTGTATGTCGGTTTTCTGGCTGATTGGAGCCTTAGTTTTTGGTTTAGGAGCGGCGGTGGGCAGTTTCCTGAATGTCTTAGTGTATCGAACGCATCATGGCAAGGACTGGATTAAGGGTCGTTCCAGCTGTGAACACTGTGGTCGAGCTATCGCTTGGTCTGAAAATGTGCCGATTCTCTCGTATCTTTTTTTGCGTGGTCGCTGTGCTCATTGTGGGCAGAAGATTGATGTTGCTCATCCCTTAGTCGAGCTGTTGACCGGTTTTTTGTTTTTATGGTGGTATGTGGCTGGTTTTTTGTTCTTTCGTTTGACCAGCGCTCCATTACAATCTGTTCAACCGCTTTTCTGGTTACTGGTTGGCAGTGTATTTGTGGTGATTTTGGTCAGTGACCTCAAGTATTTGATTATTCCTCGTTGGACGCTGATCACCTTGACGGTCGCTACCCTCCTCTACCGAGGGTTGTTGCTGGTCAACCACGAGCTGCAACTGGCTGATTTTGGTGTTTCACTACTTTGGACACTGGGTTTAACCGGTTTTTTTCTGAGTTTGTGGTGGATTACTAAGGGTAAAGGTTTTGGCTTTGGAGATGTTCAGTTGGCCGTACCGCTGGGGTTAATCTTGGGCAGCTGGCAGCGAATCTTGGTTGGTGTTTTTTTGGCGTTTTTGATCGGTGCAGTAGTTGGCGGTGGTTTAGTGATCATTGGTAAAAAGCAGTTTCGTCAGCCAATTCCCTTCGGACCATTTTTGTTGTTAGGAACAGCACTAAGTTTGGTCTGGGGGTTTGATTTGTGGGCGGGCTATGTCAGGATGATTGGAGGATAAAGAATAGTTGATAGTGAATGGTTAATAGAAGGTCGGAGAGAAAACCGATGAGATGAGAACACTACGAATTATTTTTACGACGGTCGTGACGCTGATTGTTTTAGCAGTGCTCGCTGGTTTGATCACTCGGGAGATACTGTTAACCATGGCCGTTAGCCAAGTACGCGCTGATGCCCGAGAACTAAGCTCGTTGTCGGCCGACCCGAGCTTTAGTCAATCGTGTCGAGAGTTTGGCGGCGTCCCGCCTGACGGTGTTTCACTGACGCGCGCTCAGTTGCGGTTTACTTCACAAAGAGATTATGTGTTGGAGATAGTCTGTCAGACTAATCAGTCGCTCCGTTCTCCTATCAGGACGGCAACTCTGCCGCGACTGGTAGAAAAAGGGGTGGGACAATCAGGCCTAATTCAAGGGGAAAACTTAAGTGGGTTGACGCTTTCGGTGTTGGGGCGAACTGGCGCGGTGTATGAAGAGGATATTTTTATTCGGACGGTATTGAAGTATAACGGTGAACCCGAGTTAGTGGTGGATCAAGGCCCACCTACTCTTTGTGAGGGATATGGTTTTCGCTGTTGTAGTGAGACAGCTCAGTCGGGTGTGGAGCCGAGGCAGCCGGTAGCACTTGATTGTCCGCGCTCGTGTTATACCTCCTGTGTGGAAAAGCCAGTCGTCCTCAACTTTGAGAGCGATCCCTCACCGGTTGTTGGGACGAGAACGGTGATCGTACAGGCTGGTCAGCCAGTAGAGTTTTTTTATACCTTTAACGATGTGCGTGGCGATGCTTTTGCTGATAGTCTGACCGCAGCAGAGCGGGCTAATCTTTCACTGACAGAGCGTTTCGGCTGGTTAGTACGAGCTCTTTTTTGGAGGAATGGCGGCGGCGATAAACTAGAAAAGGTAATCGTTAATTTTGGTGACGGTCAAGTGACTGAGCTTTCTGACTTGCATGGGGCGGTCAGCCACACCTATACTTGTACTCGGACGGAGTGTATTTATCAGGTGACTGTTCAGGCTGTGACAGCGGCTGGGACAGTCAGTTCCTTGACTGAGTCATCGAAGCTGGAGCTGCGTGTGGTACCAGAGTAACAAGGAGAAAGACATGAAGAAATATCTCGGGTTTAGTTTATTGGAGTTGTTGGTTGTGATTTCGATCATTGGGATTTTGGTCTCGATCGGCACAGTGGCTTTTACGACGGCCCAAAAAACTGGCCGTGATTCTCGGCGGCGGTCGGATATCAAAGCGATGCAGGATGCCTTTGAGCAGTATCGAGCGGAAAATAGCACGTATGAGGCCTGTAGTACCATGGCTGATTATAATAGCGGCTCTGGCTCACTCATGCCCGGTGGTTTGCCGGTCGATCCCAGAAACAGCGGTGATTATGTCTACAACACTGCCAATGGGTGCACGGTCAGCGGGTATTGTGTCTGTGCTTATTTGGAAAGTGGTACGGGTAACGCCGATCTGCCGGTGACGCCCGGTACGTGCAGTTATAACTCGGGCGGTGACTATTATTGTTTGACGAATTTACAGTGAGCAAACGAGCTATGAACTTTAAACTAAAAAAATCTCCAGGGTTTACTATGATCGAACTACTGGTGGTGGCAACGATCATGATTGTTCTGAGTACCATCGCCTTGATCAGTTATCGCAGTGCCAGTCAAAGCAGCCGCAACGCCAAGCGAAAAACTGACTTACAGACGGTTCGTCAGGCTCTAGTGCTGTATCGCAGTGATAACGGGTGCTACCCGCCCGATACGACCTACACGGCGATGTTGACTACGATCAGCAGTTACCTTAATGAGACTCCCTACGATCCACAGGGCTCTGAGAGTATTCCACTCTATACGTATACGCCGGCGGGAGTTGGTAACTGTGGCACGACTGAGGCCACGGGTTTTACTCTGGAAGCGCTCCTTGAACCGGATGATACGCCGTATACAGTGAGCAACCCTTGAGGAAAAAGTGAAAGTAAAAAGTTTATAGTGAATAGTTTGAAGTAAAAAAGTTTATAGTGAATAGTTTATAGTTGATAGTTAAGAGTAATGGATGGATGAGAAAGGCTATTTCTTCTACTGGTTTTACCTTAATTGAGCTGTTGGTGGTGGTGGTTATTTCAATCGTGCTATTGGGGAATGGGTTAATAGCTTTCAGTAATTTTACTGAAAAACGAGCTGTGATTAACGCTGTCGATGAGCTAAAGACCTATTTTCAACTGGCCCAAACGAAGACGGCGGCGGGTGATTTGGGTGGCTGTGAGCAACTGAACGGTTATCGGGTACAAACATATTTGGTTGGTACGGCCACGGAGGTATCTCTACAAGCGGTTTGTGGTGCTGGGACCGCTAATACTGCTCAAACATTTCAGTTGCCGGCTCATGTGACAGTCAGTCCGAACATTGACACCACTTTTCAAGTTCTCAATGCTGGGGTGACTTTGCCTGGTGGCGCGGCGAGTCAAGATATTGTGGTGGCCAACAATGAAAACAACTATTTGTTCACACTGTACCGTGAGGGTCGGGTGAGTGAAGGGGCTTGGCAATGAAACGGTTAATAGTGAAAAGTTAATAGTTAATAGTGAAAAAGGTAATAGTGAAAAGTTTAAAGTTAATGGTTAATAGTCTGGGTCAAAAGGGGTCGAGTCTGATTGAAATTGTGGTCGCCACCGGCGTCATGGCATTGGTGTTGACCGCGATCGTTTCGGGACTAACCTTGTCATTAAAAACGAACGCCGAATCAGAATACCGCTCGCAGGCAGTAAAGCGTGCTCAGGAAGCCATAGAGGTTTTTCGGCGTGAAAGAACGCTTTTAGGGTGGGATGTGTTTTTTGGAAGTTTGAGTAATGGTGGAGTTTACTGTTTACAAACGCTCCCGGCACCCAAGTCAGGTTTTACTTTGGGAGCTTGTACGGAGGAGCAGGGCATAGTGATTGCTGGCGTCGATTTTTATCGGGAGGTTGAGGTGACGATCGATGAGAGTGACCCTAATAATCCACTGATTCAAGTGTCGGTGACGATGCGTTGGAACTCTGGTAATGGCGAGCGTGATGTTACTTTACTCCAAGTTTTTCGCCGGTGGGAATGAGCACTAATTATTTCTCAAAGTAATCCCGGTTTGAAATGTTTCAACGGCTGTTTCACGGTCGCTGCTTTCGCCGGTCCCGATTTTTAAGTCAAATGAAACACCGACATAGTAAGAATCTTCTGCTCCAGTCAAACAGGTGAATTCCAGGTTGGCAAGAGTGGTTTCATCAGAGGTGAGATAGTAATAATCGTTGATGGCGCCGGAGTGTGAGGCAATTTTGGGGTTCTCAATCGGGTATGATTGCAAAGTAGTGATGTACCCGTCCAAACCCTCGACCGCTAGATTATTCATCGGATCATTGGGATCGTTATTACAAGTAGTAGCACCATCAAGCCCTGGGACGAGTTTTCTGGAGTTACGTAAGATGAACTCGATTTTAGCCAAGGCGTCTTCCCCTTCGCTTTTGACGCGCTGTTCAATACTGGCTTTTTGAGAAGTAATAAGAAAGGTCATGAAAAGTGACGTCACAGTGAGCATGATGAGCACTGTCAAGGTGGCCACGACCAACAGTTCAATCAGGGTGAAGCCGGCATTGAGTTTATAGTTCATAGTGAATAGTGTATAGAATTTATTCCTTGTCATTAACTATAAACTATTTACTCTGAACTCCCCTACTGTAACCGTTGCGGCTAGATTTCTCGAATATTAAAATGGGCGGCTTTCATCACGGTGGGGGTATTGACGAGCAGATCCGGCCGGAAAACAAAACTTTCAGCCGGGACAATGTTGTTGAGTGAGTTGTCGTCCTGATTGGCAAAGCTGCGTTGGAGATTAATGCCGGTCCAGCCAACAAAAGTGCCGGCGACAATCAATTTATAATCGGGGGTGGTTTGATAGCTTTGCACTTGGATAATGCCGTCAGCCACAAATACTCCTTCGATCAGCGGTGAGTTAGGATCGGTGGGACTGGTGTTAAGGTCAGGGTAGCCAACGTTAGGAGTAATGATCACGTTACCTTGAACGATGAAAGCCAAAAAGCCAGTGCCACCCGGCTCGACGGTAATTAAGCGATTGGTTGCTCCAGGAAGATCATCGACCACCAGGTTTCCCTCGATGAAAACAATGATTTGTTCGCTGTTGGCGACATGCCATTGATTGGCGGTGCCGATCGTCAAGTTGCCGGCGTGAGAGTAAATGGCTGGTTGACTGGTTGGGGTGGGTTTTTGGGAGCTGGGCAGTACAACGGCGTCTTGCAGCATTTTTTTGGCAAAAAAATTATAGTCCTCGGTGGGTAAGTTGGTGCCGGCGGCAAAACCCTGAATGGCATTACTGCGTTGATCAGGGTCATGGATAAAACTGGTGCCGGTTTCGTGGGTGTAAATGGTGCCGTTCAGGGTGAAAGCAAAACCTGGACTGTCGATATCATCAGCGGTGTCAGTGCCGATGAGCGCCGGTAAGCAGCCGGGCGTAGTGTTGCAGTAACCTGGGGAATTGTTGAAGTTAACCGGGATTAGACTTTGAATATTGTAACGGGAAAAAACACTACCGCCAAAGACTTGCCACCAGGCGTTATTTTGCACGTTGGCGCGCTTGACAAAGAAATTTAAAGAGCCGCTGGTATCCGGGTCTTGGTTGGTATAGACACACTGATAAGAATCCAGCGGGTTGGCGTTACAGGCGCACTGCCAAGCATTGGCTGGGTCTGGCGGCGGGTACGGCAGGTTCATGATGACGGTGTAGTCACTCTGACCCGTGTAGGTGGCTACAGAATAGCTATTGCTGATGATTGTGCCGAGGTTGTCCTCCCCTTCTCTCATCGCTCTGACTTGGAAACCAACACCACTGACTTCGTTAGCGGTGGAACCGATACACCGACTATCTGTGCCACCGAGTCCCTCTGGCTGCGCGTTGGCGTCATCGTAAATGCCGCCGCCGAAACTGGCGGAAACTGGTTGAAAAGACAAAAAAAACAATAGACCAATGAATAACAGGAGTTTTTTCACACTCTTCTCAGTGTACTAGAATCGGGGCTCGATTTCCCGCCAGGTCATCTGAGCGGATTTCACGGCGCGCGGGGCATTGACGATTAAGTCCGGCCGGAAGATGAAGACTTCAGTGGCGGCGTTGTTATTCAGTTCTGGGCTGCCACCGGGATCAAAGTTACGCTGTAGGTCTACCCCACTCCAGCCGACAAAGGTGCCGGCCCCAATAAACTTAAGATCGGTGGCGCCGGCCACTCCAGCTACGGTCAGTAAGCCATCAGCGATAAACACGCCCTCGACATTGGCCACGTTGGGAGCAGCGGGGTTGGTATAAATATCGGCGTAGCCGACGCGGCTGGTAATGGTGATGTCGCCGCTGACGATGAACATCAAAAAAGCATCGCCGCCGGTCGCCACGGTGGTGATGCGGTTTTCACCGGCCACGGTGTCATCAATGGTTAGGTTACCATCGACAAAAACAATAATCTTTTCGGTGTTAGTCAGATTCCAAGGATTATTTTCGGTCAGTGTCAAGTCACCAGTGTATTGATAGATGGCCAGCTCACTGCCCACAATTGGTTTCCCGGCGTTGGGTAGAATTTGGGCTTGATCGCCAAATTTGTCGTAAAAATAATCGTAGTTTTCTATTGGCACCACTACCCCCAACGCCTTCGCTTGGAGTGCGTTCCCTCTACTATCGGCTTCATGAATGTATACTCCACCAGTGAGGCTGGTGACGATGGCCCCGGTGTTGCTGAGTGGGAATCCGGCAGTATCAAGATCTCCATTGGGGTTGCTGGCAATTAAAGCGGGTGTGCAGGTGGGCGGTGTACAACTAGTGGCGGGGATGAGGGACTCAATGTTGCCGGAGGCCCAAGAATTACCACCAAGAGTTTGGAACCAAGCACTGGTGGAGGCACCACGTTTAATAAAAAAGTTTCTCAAACCCTGATTGGGTTGTTGGTTGGTATACAAGCAGCGATACGGATCAGAAGGGTCGGCGTTGCAGGCACATTGCCAGGGGTTGTCTGGGTCTGCTGGCGGAAATGGAAGGTCAAAGGCCACCGTATAGTCTGAGTTATTGGTGCTGACAGTAATGTTATAAGTGGGTCCGGTGACTTGTTGAGTCTTACTTTCTCCTGGACGAGTGATATTGACAGTGGCGTTGCTGTTACTGATAGGTGTTGAAGTATTGCCGGTACAGAGATTATCAGTTCCTCCCAAGCCACCAGGAATGGCGTTAGGATCTTCATAAATGTTGCCACCGATTATATAAATGGGAGTTGGAGTAGGAGTAGGAAAGCCGCCACCGCCACCGCCATCAGTTGGGCTAGGTGTGGGAGTGGTACCATCTGCGTAACAACAACCACCAGTCAGAGTTTCTGGCACGCCACTGCATTGCAAATTACTATAATCAGGTACAGGAGTGCCATAGGTGCAGGTATTGCCGGCATCACAAGAACCAAAGTTTGTCGGTGGTGTACTGTCATCTAGACACCAACACAGACTTTCGCCAGTGACTGGTTGACCATCGCAAATCCAGTTTGTTATGGAACAAGAACAATTTGGGCTGCCACTACAATAACAAATACCCTCAGTTGTACCAAGAACAGTACAATAACCGTATTCGCTAGCAATGCAAGAGGTCGCTACAACCGTTTTATTTTGACTGCCGAAAGCATCCCAACAAACATAACCATCGCCACATCGCTCGTCGGCCAGAGCACCAGTTGAGGGCAAGGTTTGGGTAAGCAAAAATGCTCCCAATAAACTCAAGGCGAAAATAATGGTTTTTAACAGTAGGTTTTTTCTCATTCTTCGAAAATCCAGATGCGCGCTATACTCAGTGGCATGATAATTTTGTTGTTTAAACTGTTTGGATTTTTGGTCCTAACAAACTTTTTAATCTCCTCTTGAGTATAAAGTTGTTCGACCGCTCTGCCATGATGAGCTGCACCTTTCAAAGAGAGATTATTAGCATCAGGGAGGTTGAAAGCTATATCAAGAATCATGCCCGGTTTTAT